>Ga0334887_1000947_pt1 | contig 41293 bp, 50 predicted proteins | sample GraSluR1_MG_10_FD_207217 | JGI IMG/M metagenome (GOLD analysis project Ga0334887, IMG submission 207217) | Sludge microbial communities from methane-producing bioreactor in Wageningen University, Netherlands - Granular Sludge_18_07-R1 | ecosystem: Engineered > Bioreactor > Anaerobic >...
TCAATGGGATTTACACCTTTAGAAGGATTAATTATGGCAACAAGAGCAGGAGATTTTGATTCTGCAATTGTTTTTTACCTCCACAACCAGTTAAAAATATCTTTAAAAGAAATAGAAACTTTAGTTAATAATAAATCAGGCACTTACGGAATTTCAGGCGTTTCTCCTAATTTTAAGGAAGTTTTAAATAAAGCTCAAACAGGAGATAAAAGAAGTAAATTAGCATATGACATGTTTATTTATAGGGTACAAAAATATATTGGCGCTTATAAAGCAATTTTAGGAAAAGTAGATGCAATAATATTCACAGCAGGAATAGGAGAAAAATCTAGTAAAACAAGAAAAGACGTGATGAAATCTTTTCCTAATTTAAAATATTTAGTAATAAAAACAGATGAAGAAAAAATGATATTTTTAGAAACCAAAACTTTAATCTATTCAAAAGATTTATAAACACAATAACCCCAAATAGATAACATGAAAATACCAAATTTAATTGAAATTACTCATACAGAGAGAAAACCCAAAGCCCCAATAAAATTTATGCACTATTTATCTAATACTTTAAAACTAACAATAGCAGGAACTTTATTGTTTATATCAATAGCAAGAGCAGAAAATACTCCTTATCTTCCATTAAATATGATAAAACCAGAAGATATTGCAAGAGCAGAACACGTTGAATTACAAGAAGAAAACAAACCCCCATACAAACTAGATATTAAAACAATTTATGAAATTGACAGAGAAGTAGATGAAAAAATTGCTATATGTGGATATATTGATAATTTTAACATTTCAAATATTAAAAATAAAATATATAATTTTTCTATACAACTAATAGACGGCCATAATTCAGTTCTATGTGAAAGAGCATTAGCTAAAAATGACGAAAACAAGAAAATAATGGATGAAATTAAAAAAGCAATAGAAGATGCAGAAAAAAATTGTAATAATACTACTAAAGTAATTGTATTAGGATTCTTCAATGGAATATCAATCACAATTGAATCAATAATCGTCCTTGGAACAGTACAAGGAAGTTTTTGGAATGCTGAAAAATTTGACTTCTAATTTCTTTTACCAAACGAAAGGTATTTAAATATAAACGAATATTTACTAATAGATATTTAGAAATAGGGTGATGTTTATATGGCTAAATTGATTATCGCAAAACAATTGGCAGGAAAAAGAGTAGTTTCTGGAGACGGAGAGGAATTAGGAAAATTGATTGATTTAACAGTAGAAGAAACAACAGGAAAATTATCAGAATTAATGATAGAACCAAATCCGGATAGTATAACAGTTAGACAATTAAAAAGAGAAGATGGATTAGTTATGGTCCCTTATGCTTCAGTTTTAGCAGTAAGTGATTTTATAATAATTGACAAAAGAGCAATGTCAAGCAATTCAACTTCTTCAATATTAGAAGGGTATGGAAGATAAATTCTACTTTTTTTTCTATTTTTCAATACATATTTAAAGTGCAAACTAGTAATATTTTTGGTGTTTAAATGATAGCAGGCGCAGATGAAGCAGGAAGAGGATGTGTGTTAGCTGATTTAGTATTAACAATAGCATTAATTGATGATAAAAACACTTTAGAAAACTTAGGATTAAAAGACTCTAAATTACTAGCGCCTAAAAAAAGAGAAGAATTAGATAAAATAATCAGAAAAAAATGTAAAATTTATTCATATACTATAACTGCTGAAGAGTTAAATCAATTAATGAATAAACATTCATTAAATGAAATTGAAGCAATAAAAATAGCGCATTTAATTAATAAAATTTATGAAGATGGTTATAAGATAAATATATTATATGTAGATTCTCCAGATCACATTGCATCTAATTTTAGCAAGAGGATTAATAGACGATTAAAAAAAGAATTAATTGATAAAATAAATATTATTTCAGAACATAAAGCAGATTATAAATATCCAATCGTATCTGCTGCTTCTATTGTTTCAAAAGTTATGCGCGACGCTGAAATAGAACGTATTAAACAAGAAGTAGGATATGATTTTAATTCAGGATATACAAGTGATAAAATAACTATAAAATTCTTAGAAGAATGCCATAAAGATCCGAAAGTAAAAAAGTATATAAGAGAGCACTGGGAAACATATAAGCGCATAAAAGAAAGCGCAATACAATCTAGTTTAGGAGAGTTTTAAAATACATCAATTTATATAAATTTATTATCTAAACCATAATGTGGAAGCAAAAAAAGAATTTATGGAAAGAGCCATCCAAGCAGCAGAAGAATCAGTAAAAAAAGGAAGTTATGGTATAGGTGCAGTAGTAGTTAAAGATAACAACATAATCTCAGTTGGTTTAAATACTTTGAAAATAGATAATGATCCAGTAAATGGCCATCCTGAAATTGATGCAATAAGAAAAGCTTGTAAAAATTTAAAGCAACCATATTTACAAGAATGTATATTATATTCAACGCACGAACCTTGTCCTATGTGTTCTTCTGCAGCAATTTGGGCTAAAATGGAAGGAATTGTTTTCGGAGTTTCAATGGAATATACAAAAAATGAAATGAAGAAAAGAATGGGTGGAAAATTCTCATGGAGACAAATAGATATTTCATGCCAAGAAGTTTTAAATAAAGGAGAACCAAAATTAAAATTGATTCCTGATTTTTTAAAAGAAGAATGTATAAAATTATTTGATTTGACTGTTTAATTCTTATCCAACAAAAAAATTATCTCATAATCTTGACCAGTAGCTTCGAGTACTGTTTTAATTATATAATATGTGTTTCCTTTATTTTGACTACCAGAGATCCCAAGTATCTTCATAAAAATATAAACACTTTAAATTATAAAAAGCTATTGATTACAATAAATATAATTTTCACAATTTGTCTTTAATTAAAAAATAAGTTATGGTATTAACGCCGTATAATTTTCATTCTTTTGAAATGTGTGCTTCCTATCCTACCACTCATTTTTTCTTTTCTAAGTTTTATAAAATTGGTGTATTTCCAATCTCTCTCTACTTTATCCCAATGATTATTATCTATATTCTGCCTATTACGTGTTATAAATCGTTCTACAGTTTGCATATCTATCCTACTGCTTCTTATATCTAGCTCTGAATCATTTGATTCTATACCTACACTTCTATAATCAACCATAACTGTGGCTTCATTTAAAGTATCTATCTTAGAATGATCTATTGAAGAAGGAGAGTATATATCTACACTATCTAAAATGCCTTCTTCAACTAATGGTTGCAATTCAGTTGCCAATCTAAGAGTAGTTTTTTCTGGATAACAACTCAAAAGAAGTATTTTAGTATATCTTTCACTACTAATTTCTTTTGACATATTCCCCCGCGCAAGCTCTCCTCTCCCTCCTCCATGAAGAAATATGGCTGCTACATTCTCTATATTATCTTCTCTGAATCCGATGAAAGAAGGCTTATTTACATTCAAAGAAATCCCAAATTTTTCAGTATTGGTTTTTAGGGAGACAATAGAGGGCATGAGAGATCCAAGAATAGCTGCAGATGCAAAAACTTTAAATTTTAGTTTCTTTATTGGCAAACAAATAAAAGCTACCATCATAATAATGGAACTCAACCCAATTGTATAAAAAAAACCGGGAGAGGTTGTAGAAAGTTGTCCATATAAAGTACCAGGTATTTTTATCCCTGCTAATTTTGAAACAATACTTCCAGTAACTATACTTAATACACCCAAACCAAGATATTTTAAATACTCTAATATGTCCTTGTTTAAGAAAGATAATTTCATGTTATAATTTATATTTATTAGTGTTTATAAAGGTTTTGGAAAACACACTCTCTTTTTTATTACATGATATTTATAGAATATGCTAGAATCTACACAAAAATAACAAAAATGTGTAATAAAACTTAAAATAAAACAATACATAACGTTATAATAATTTATTACCTAATTTAAATTAGTATAATCTAGATTAGTTAATTTTTACATACGTAAAACAGATTTTTAAGCAAAGAAAAAAATAAGCGCTTAAAAAATAAAATAATTGGTTTTTAATTAATTTTTAATTTATTTTTCTATTTTTGTATTGTTTCTTTAACTAATTCTTCAACATCTAAATTATCTTCGTATTCTAAAATGTCTTTTAATTGCGCATGGGTTTCTGGGTGTTTTGGAATCATAAAAGAACAACATTCTTCATATGGTTGGATAGATATTTTAAAAGTATTAATTTCTTTTGCTAATTGAATTATTTCTGTTTTATCCATAGCAATTAAAGGTCGAAACACATTTATTTCACTTATTATTGGCTGTGATGCCACAAACATATTTTTCATTGTTTGAGATGCAACCTGTCCTAAATTCTCTCCTGTGCATAAACAATTTGCTTTATATTTTTTAGCAATTTCATATGCTAATCTAAACATAAAACGCCTGTATATAAGTAACCGGTATTTAGATGAAACTTCCATTATCACATTATTTTGTATGTTTTTGAAATTAATAGATTCTAAAATTATATCTGGATCATATATCTTTAATAATTCAAATAATTCTAATATCTTTTGTTCAACTTCTGGGGTTCTATAAAAATGAACTAAGATCATTTTACATCCTCGCCCCATCATTTGATAAGCAGCCACTGGTGAATCTATACCTCCTGAAAATAAACAAACACATTTCCCTGAAACACCAATTGGTAGGCCGCCTAATCCACTGATTTTTTTAGTATATAAATATGTTTTTTCTTGTTGAATATCTACATATAAATAATAGTCTGGATCTGTTATTTCGGCTTTTACACCGTTTTTCTCTAAATTTATACCCAATTGTCTGTTAAATTCAGGAGATTTAATTGGAAAGGATTTATCTGCTCTTTTTGTTTTTACTTTAAATGTTCCTTTGTTTGTTTTAATTACTTCAAATGCTTTTTTTTCAATTTCTTTAACATCTGTTTTTGTTGTATAACAAAATGAAAAATTTTCAATTCCAAAAATAGTTTTAAGCGCACTTTCAATTTCTTCTAAATTTGAATCATCAGGTAATTTAATTTCGAAATATCCTCGATATTTAATAATTTTTCCGTTTATTTTTTTCTTAATATTTTTAATTAAGGTATTTTCAAAATAAGACCTATTTTTACCTTTAAGTGCTATTTCTCCATAGTGAATAATTACTGAATCATACATATTTTCACCAAACAAAGTTAGACTTTTTTTCTCGTTATCGTTTTTCTTTCTTTTGTTTTGTTCTTTTGTTTTGTTCTTTTGTTTTGTTCTTTTGTTTTGTTCTTTTGTTTTGTTCTTTTGTTTTGTTCTTTTGTTTTCTTTTCTTTTTGGTTAAGCTTTTTCTTTTCTTTTTTTAAAAGAAAAGAAAAAGGTTACATTGGAGGCATATCTCCCATTCCATGTCCCATAGAACTTCCAGATCTTCCTTTTGAACTGATTATGTCATCAATTCTTAAAATCATATTAGCTGCTTCCGTTGCTGCTGAAATTGCTTGTTTTTTAACTCTTGTGGGTTCTATTATTCCTTCTTTAGCCATATCTTCTACTGTTGCTAAAAATACATTTATCCCATAAGTTATCCCTTCTTTCCCTTTATGTTTTGCTCTAAGAGATACTAATGCGTCTATTGCATCCATTCCTGCTGATTCTGCTAATGTCCTTGGAATTACTTCTAATGAATCAGCAAATGCTTGTATTGCTAATTGTTCTCTTCCGCCTATTTCAATAGCATATTCTCTTAATCTTTGAGCCAATTCAATTTCTATTGAACCGCCCCCAGTTACATATGATCCATCTTCAATTGCTGATGAAACAGCACCTATTGCATCTACAATTGCTCTTTCTACTTCATCTACAACGTGTTCTGTGCCTGCTCTTGCAAAAATAGTTACTGATTTAGCATCTGTACAGTCTTCTACAAAAACCATTGCATCACCTGCAATTTTTCGTTCTTCAACTTTTCCTGCTGTCCCTAAATCTTCTGCAGATAAATCATCTAATGAAGAAGCAGTTCTTGCATGAGTTGCTCTTTCTAATTTTTCCATATCTGATTTCTTTACTCTTCTCACTGCTATTATTCCTTTTTTAGCTAAGAAATGTTGTGCTAAATCATCAATACCTTTTTGACAAAATACCACATTTGCACCAGTTGCATCTATTTTTTCAACCATATCTTTTAACATTTTTTCTTCCTGTGCTAAAAACTGCTGCATTTGTTCTGGTGAAGTTATCTCTATTTTAGCATCTATTTCTGTTTTATCAATTTCTAATGCTGAATCTATTAATGCGATTTTAGCTTTTTCAATTTTTTTTGGCATCCCAGAATGAGCTATTTCTTTATCTATTAATACTCCTTCAATTAATCTTGTGGTTCCAACTGATTCTCCTGCTTTTTTTTCAATCTTAATTAAATTCTGATCAATTATATACATATCTTCATTTTTATCTGCAACTCGTATAACTGCGTCTACTACTAAATCAGCTAAATAATTTTGAGCATCACCTAAACCTACATTCTTAGAATTCATTGATATTTTGGCTATTTCTCTTAGTTTATCTTTATCCTTAATATTTATTTTATTTCCAATTTCATTCAAAATTTCAGCAGATTTTGTTGCAGTTAATTTATACCCTTTAGTAATTATACTTGGATGAATATTTTGGTCTAATAATTCTCCTGCGTTTTTTAATAACGCGCCTGCAAGCATAACTGCAGTTGTTGTTCCATCTCCTACTTCCTTGTCTTGAGTTTTTGCTATTTCAATGATAATTTTTGCTGCTGGATGATCAATATTCATTTCTTCTAAAATTGTTGCACCATCATTTGTGATAACAACATCTCCCAATTCAGAAACAAGCATTTTATCCATTCCTCTAGGACCTAAACTTGTTCTTACTGCATTTGCTACTGCATATGCAACATAAATATTAATTCTCTGTGCATCTCTACCTAAAATCCTATTTGAACCTTCTGGTAATAATACGTTCTGTTGATTTTCCATATTACTAGTCATAAAATCACCTCATAAAATAAATAGTACCTATGTGTTATTTAATTATGATGAGAAATATTTTTAAACTGCTTGTTATTTTATTTTGACAGATAAATTAAAAACCTTAAAGTTTATGTCATTATAATGAAATTACCTTTAAAAAACCCTTCTCTACCTATCCTTGCAGTTATAATTTTTAGTTTTTTGTTTCTACTTTTAACAATAAATTCATTTTTAGGATATACCCCGCAGAAAATAGAATTAAATTCATATCTTATAGAAGAGAAAAATCTGGAAAAAATAAATATACAAATAAAAGCCAATGAAACATATTTGTATAAAATAAATTTATTTGATGATATATTCAACATCACTTATTTTATAACAGAAGAAGAAGGACAAATTTGTATAATTGAATACTTATTTGAACAACCTACTATTATATGTATCAATGAAAAAGGAAATGAAATATATCCCTTTCCACAAAATTCAAATATAACTTATTCACAACCTATATTCTTTTTTTCTCCTTGGATGCTGGCAATACATGATAATTGGACATGGAATAGTAAAAGTGTTGTAGAATTTAAGAATAATCAAGGAATAGAAATAAAGGATTCTAACTTACTCTCTTTTAAAACCATGCAGAGAGAAAATATTTTTGGGAGAGATGCATATAAAATTGAAATTACTGAAGGAACAAGAAAGGAATATTATTGGATAGATAAAGAAAAACGAATATTATTAAAAAAAGAAGGAGTAGAAAATATAATTTTAATTAACGGACCATTTAAAATCGTACAACAACAAGTGGAATAACACCTATCTCTAACTCCTTTTCAGCTATTTTGATTGTATTCTCCATTTCATCTATTGTAATTAAAGGTGGAGCTCCCCACTCTAATTGTAATGATCTTGCACCAATAATCCTCGCTCTTTCATATTTTGTTAAATCTTCCATCATGATCACCTTTTTTTATTTTTGCTTATGGTTTTTGACGCTCTTTTCTTGAATATATCCTCAAATTCTTCAATATCCATCATATTAGCAGACTTCTTTGCTTTTTCTACATTATTCTGTTTTAAATTATCTTTTATATCTTTTAATTCTGTTAGGATATCTTTTAAAACATGTATGGTCTCTTCTCCTTTGTTAGATTCGATTGTTTTTCCTTTTCCTTGAACTTCTGCTACTCTTTTTAGTATTTCTCCCATTACTAAATCTGTATCCTCTATTCCTGGAATTATCCCTTCTTTTTCATTTCCTCCCGCAGTATCTAAATTTAATGTGCCCAATCCAAAAAATCTTTGGTATAATGGTTTTTCAATTGAAACATTTTCAATTGCTGCATAAGGTATATCTATTCTCCTTTTATGTAAAACTCCTGTTCTAATTAAAACTTCGTTTTCTCCGATAGTATAAGAAAAATTTCTGTAAGCCATATCAATCCATATATATGCAGGCAAACCTATGAAAATAATTAAAATTAATAAAATAAATATATAAGATAAAATAGGAAGATCTGGAGATAATAATAAAAAGTTAATATTAAAAAAGAAGAAATAATACACTGCACTTAAAATAATCCACAATACTATTATACCTATGATGTATTCAACAGACCAAAGTAATTTTATTTTTGGACTTAATTTATATGTTTCTTCCATAATATCTCCTATTTAATTAGGCCACCAATTGCTTTTAATAATTGTGGCCTTTTTGAAAGAACTTTTGTAACCACTGGTGGAAAATTACCTTCTAATAATTTTTCGATATCTTCATCATCCAATGAACTTATTACTACGTTTAAATCTTCATCATTTAACATTTCTAATGCTTTTCTTAATTTTAATCTCTTTTTTAATTTCTTTTCTTCTGTTTCATTCCATTTTGTTTGAAATTCCATTAAACGTTCTTTTGAATAGTCATTATCCTTTATAGCTTGTGCTGCTATTTTTCCAGCTAATACTCCTGCTTTCATTGCTAATGCAATTCCGCCTCCGTGAATTGGATCTACTTGATGAGCTGCTGTGCCTGCCACCATAAATCCATCTGCAACTAATTGCTCTCTAGATGCACCAACTGGGATTAAACCACCCTTAATAGCTACTGGTTGCGCGTTTTTGAAACGTTCTTTCATTGGTCCATTAATCCACTTATCTAAATATTCTTTAGCATATGGTGCTTCTTTACCCCCTACACCTACACCTACATTTGCAACATCTTTACTTTTTGGGAATATCCACAAATACCCTCTGGGCGCATATTCTTTAGAAAAATAAATTTCTATTAAATCATCACAAGAAACATTAACCATTTCATATTCATATCCAGTATCAGAATTATATAAATCAGAGGTTGTATTTAAACCAGCCATTCTTGCAATTGTGGATTCTGCCCCATCCATTGCAATTACAATTTTTGAATTTATTTCCTTTATTCCATCATCTGTTTCAACTTTAATACCTATTATTTTATTTTCATTTTTTAATAATTCAATAACTTGAGATTTAACCATTATCTCTGCTCCTGCTCTTCCTGCTTGTATTGCTAAATCTTTATCAAAAACTTTTCTATCTAATACGTATCCTTTTGTTTGATCTGTTTTTACTACTATATCATTTTGTATATCTGGCGAAACTAATTTTGCGCCTCCAATTTGAAAAGAATATGATTTTTCAGGAATTTCAATATCTATACCTTTTAAACTCTCTAATCCTATCCCTTCTCCACATCTAACTGGTGCACCAATCTCTTTTTTTCTTTCAATTAATAGAACTTTTGATCCGTTTTCTGCTGCTGTTTTTGCTGCCATTGAACCGCCAGGTCCTGCACCTACTACAATAATATCATATTCAGAACTATAATTCATCAAAACACCTCATTCCTTGGAAATTGCATTTGCGGGGCAAATTTGAATACATGCACCGCAGTTAATGCATTTTGTTTTATCAAATACTATTCCTTTTTCAGTTAAAGTTAATGCTTGTGTTGGACAAACGCCTACACACGCCCCACATTTTATACATTTGATCCCATTAATATATACCATCCATTCACCCCACATACATAATTAAAAATCTATTTCATTTTTACTTAAATCGTCGTATTCTTTATCATTAAAAGAGTATATAAATGTTTTTGAATTTAATATTTCTTCTTCTTTACCTTGAAATACTATTCCTTTATCACAATCAATCAAATAATTTAATTGATTAGCAGTACACAAAATAAATGGTTGCCTATCTTTATCCACCATTATTTTTGATTCAATATTCAATGATTTAAATAAAGAACATAAAAATAAGCATTTATCCATATCATCTCCTATCTTATGTTTATCCATTTCTTCAAATGAGAGCCAAAAAGATACTGGCCAACGAATTGTTTTTATAGTTTTAATATATTCAACAGACTTTTGTATAGCACCATCAACAGAATATTCTTCTCTTTCTTTTTTGATTTCTTCTGCTTTTGTTCGGATCAATCTATTTTCTGGATTTATCAAATATTTTAAAACAGAAACTGACTTCTCTTCTTTCTCTTCTATCAATTCTTTATATCTATCTAAAACTAAAGTAGTTAATAATAGTTTTTGTTTTATTTTTTTTAAATTCTCTTCTAAATCTATTAACTCCTCACATTCTTTATTATCTTCAGTAGGTTTAAAGAAAGGAAGTGCAATAAAATAAATTAAAAAATACATAAATATATTATATATAGAATATTAAATAAATATATCTACCTTGATGTTCTGGTTTTTTGTGTATTATTTTTTAGATATAAAATATATTAATAACATAGACTCCAAAACCAATAAAGCAGACAAAAATAAGATGATATTATAATAATTTATTTTTCCCATTATTTCTATTTTATCTGTCTCCTCAATTTTTTCATTTAACTCAAGATTTTTTATAATTTTTAAGTTTGTGGATTCGAATTCATTTGAAAGTAAAAATATTGTATATGCTCCTTCTTTATCTCCTAATTCATAAATATACTTTGCTTGTGTTAAATACAATTGCGCCCATAATCCAGAAAGATTCTTGTTTGATTTAAAAAATACATCTGAAGATTTTTCTAGATTTATTTCATAAAAAGCATCAGAACTTGATTGTTGAAGTACATGTGCAAATGAAGCATCATAAATTGCAGTTATATATTGTTTTTTATTAAATGCCTGTTTTGCTGTTCTTAAATGTCTTAATGCTTCTGAATTTACTTCAGGTTGTCTAGATATAAACTCTTGTTCTAATTGAATTTTATCGTTTGCAAATTTTTCAAGATTTGATTCATTAATCAATTTTCCACTACCTGGAATATTTAAATAATTCGCGATTTGACACCAAGATTTTGCATATAATATTTCATATAAATATGGATATTCTGCGCCTTCTGTTGTTTTTTCTGAAAACAAAGGTAACCCTTCCAATTTATCTTCTGCCCAATTTAAGCGCATTTCACTTCCAGATATCCATTCCCAATTAGTTTCTGTTTTTTTATTTAATTCAAATTTTTGAAGGCACTCTTCTGTTTCTTTTTTTTCTGTTTCTAAATCAATATCTCCTAATTTGGTTAAAAATTCGAAATCAATAATTTGTAAAAACAAATTATTTGCTGAAGTGAATACATATCCTTTATTTGATAATTCTCTTTGGATCTTAATTTCTTCTAAAAAATATTCTAAAAATTCATATCTGCTAGAGTTAATTCCTACTATATCAATATACTCTTTTATATTATATTCAAATTCAAATGCCATTTTATCTCCAATTTCTGAAAATAAAACAAGATCTGGAGTTTTATTTAATACATTTAAATTATTTGGAATTTCTGTATATTTTAATGGGGTTACTTTTCTTTCTATTTTTGTTCCAGTAGGTTGAAAAAAAATATCCTTTGCTTCATTTAAGGTATTCACATTAATTATTTGTATTTTACCTAAATCTTCTAAAGATGAAGCAATTATTTTAGATCTAACTGAATCAATAGGAGTTATGAAATAAGTTTTTCCAGTCTTTGCTGCTGCCATCGCTTTTTCAGTTATTCCCCCGACTGTTCCTATATTTCCGTTTTTATCTATTGTACCGGTTATTATTGCATCATTTCTAATATTTTTATTATCTAATATTGCAGAAATTGCTATTGCCATTGAAGCACCTGCACTTGGTCCATCTACATATTTACTATTCAAGGTATTAATTACATCAAAATACACAGTGCATTCAGATAATTCCTTATTAGAGATATAAAACGCAGATATAGCTGCGTTTTCTTCTGAAGTTTGTGTTGAAATACCTGTTTTAGGGAATATTGAAGTATAGACATTGCCTTCACCAGGTTCAATCATGATTTGTATTGAAAGTGATCCGCCATCGTCTCCGCCAACTACTGCTGGAACATCTATCTGTTTCATCCCAGTAGGACAAAATGAAATAATAAAACTTATAATTAACAATAAAATAAAAATTTCTTTTTTCATATATTTAATTAAAAGATAAATAATTTAAATCAACATGTAATATAATTTAATCAAATAAAAACTGGATACAAAAATAATAAATGGGGATATTACCCCAAAACAAAAAACAGAAGTCGGTTACTATTTATTTATTTTTTCTTTTTTCCTTTTGCTTTTGTTGTTGTTTTTGTTGCTGTTTTTGCTTTTTTCTTTTTTGCGGCCATTTTAACGGCACCTCCAAAATTTAACAGTTTAACATCCGATGATAACAAATAAAAACTTATCTGTGTTTTTTGAAATTATAATTTTTGTAATTCTTTTCTGTTTGCTAAAACATTTTTATCCCTACATAATAAAGTTACACGAGAAGGGATATGTTCATCAACAAACTTATATTTAGTTAATTTCTCTAAATCTTTAGTGAATTCTTTTATTTCTTCCATCTTTAACATATCACTTAATTTTAATTTTCTATTTGGATTTCTTGCACCTCCAACAAAAACAAATGATTTTATTTCAACATAATCTGGTTGTGCTTTTTTTATTAATTCTGCATATTCATCAGCACAACAAAAGTTTTGGTTCCTTACTAATGTCATTCTTAAAACAGTTCTTGTTTTTCCTTTTATTGAATTAATAAAATCTAATGTTTCTAAATATTTATCCCATAATTTTTTTTCAGAAGGTTTACACGTTTTTTCATAAACCTCTCTATTTGAAGCATCAAAAGAAACATATAATTGTTGAGGTAATGCGTTTTTTTCTGCTAATTTTTTTAATGCTTCAGGAAATGTTCCATTAGTTACTAAAAAAACAATCATTCCTCTTTTTTTGGCGGATAAGATCAATTCTACTAAATTAGGATAAATTGTTGGTTCACCTGCAAGTGATAATGTCAGTAATTTTGGGTTTGATGCTTCTTTCAAAATTTTTTCTTTTGTTTTATTATTTCCTTTATATCCAGATACAAACCTTAACTGTTCCTTTAATAACCCATCTAATATCTGGTCTGGTTTATCCCAAACAAACTTTTTAGAGGGTTGTTCATTAAATTTTAACCCCAAGTCGTCTGTCATAGTTCTCCAACAAAAAATACACGATTGAGAACAAAATTGTAAAGCGCAAGTAGATTGAACACATTGATGAGACTTTATTCCATAAAATTTATTTTTATAACAAGTTCCATTTCCTATCATAGATTCTTTAAACCATTTGCACCTCTTAACTGCCGAATGATTTCCTACTATATGATATCCTTGTTTTTTTAAAATATCTAACATTTCCATCATCTCACTTTTTAACATATTTAGTTATTTTATTTTGGTTTTTTAATATTAGTTTTATCTGGTTCTTTTGTTTTAAACATAATCTCTTCATTTCAGCTTCAATAACGAAATTTATGATTTCTCTCTTCAGTTTACTTTCTGCTGTTAAACTCAAAATATTTTTTGAATGGTTTGCCATACATTTATTTAACGAATTTATATTTTTCTCTAAACTATCTAATACTCCTAATAATTCCTCTGTTGATTTTTTAGTTAATTCTTTGCAATGCGGGAAAAAAAGAGTTCTTTCTCTTAAAAAAGAATTTACTCTTTTATTATTTTTAAAATAAGGAAATAAATTAAAAATATCTTTTTTTTCCATATTAAATTAAATCAAAGAACCTTAATAAATTTATTGTAATTGCCTTTGTTTTTCTTTTGGATAAATTTCTATAATTTTGTACTTTCCGTTCGTGTGGCCTCCGCCTATAGTATACTCTAATATTATAACTTGTCCTAATGCTGTCCAATCTTCATTCACTAATTCAATAGGGATATCAATAGGATAAATTCTATGTTCTCTTTTAAAAAATTCGTATGTTTCATTTTCTATTAAATTAGTTTCATCTAATCCTTGTTGTTTATTTAATTTTAATATCCAATTAAGTTCTGTTTTAAATCCCATAATTAGATTTCGAAGGTTTAATTTAAAAAAGTAGTGGGAGGTAGATTTGAACTACCGACCTCCGGGTTATGAGCCCGGCGGGCACTCCAGACTGCCCCATCCCACTTTAAGTTTTATTTTTTTCTTTGTATGATAAAGGCATACTACAAACAGGACACCTAAACTTTAGATCTATTGCTTCTTCAAAAGGAATTAATTCTTTTGAAGAACATTGTAAACAATGATAATGATCTGTTTGTACATTTTGTGTAATTTCCTCTGCATTTACTGCTTCTTCTAATAGGGCTTGCACTTTGTGATCTTGGAACTTCCAAATATATGAATACCAACCAGTTTCAGAATCCTTACTTCTTGAATAAACAACTATTCCTTTATTATGCAACTTATTTAAAGTTGATCTAACTTCGCTCACTTTGGCTTTTATCTTTCTAGATAGTTCCTCATCACTCATATCATAAGTAAATTCTTGCATAAGTGCTAATGCGTGTTCTCCTGCTAAATCAATCAATTTTTGTCTTAAAATAGGATTTTTTAGAAACTGCCTTCTGCTTTCTTTAATCTTTTCTTCTTGTCTTTTATTAGGTTTCTTCTGTTTAGGTAGTCTCTTTTGTGCTAATTGTTTTCTTTCATCAGGAGTCATTTTACTGACAGGTTTAGTTGATTTTAAATTAACTGTTTTTTTAACTAATTTTTTATTTTGTGTTTTAATAGATTTTTTTACTTTTTTAATTGTTTTAGTTCTAACTGAATTAGCACTTTTCTTTAGGTGTGTTATTTTCTTAACTTTTATTGTTTTTGTTGCTGGCTTTTTTAATTTACTTATTGTTTTTTTATTGGACGTTTTATTTTTGGGATTATTTTTTTTATTTGTATTTTTCTTCATTGGTTTAGACATTTTCAAAACCTCTGTGTTGGTAGTAATTAATTTGGATGTTGTTGAGTTTAAAAAGCTTTTGCTAACTTACATGTATTATCTTCTTTCCAAACAAATCTGGCTTAATCATTAATTTAGCATCTTTAAAATTTACTTCTAATTCTGTAGAATCAAAATATTTATCTAAAAATATAGCTAATGCCGCTACTTCTGAATGTGGTTGATTTGTTACACCTATATTAAACTCTGCTTCTTTATATATTTCTGAAGGTACTTTTTCCCCACCAACAATTATTAGTATATTTTCTTTTTTTCTTATTTCCTGAATTGTATTTTGAATTTTCTCACCATACATAGTTAAATGAATTAAACAAAATTGCTTTTTCTTATATTCATTAATTACTTCTTTCCATCTTTTTCTATATTCAATATCTATTCCTTCACCCCAATTATTATTCACCTTAATTACTGTATTTAATATACTTTGATCTTTTTCCCCAGAAATTATGATTTTGTTTGCACCTAATGCTCTTGCAACTAAACATATATGTGTTGTTATTCGTTTATCTCTAGCAATTCTATGTCCAAGTCTTAAAACTACTATCTCCATAAATATTCTTTCGTAGTAAGCTTTTTATAATGCTTTATATAGATATTTAATTTTGGGCTCGTAACTCAGTTTGGTAGAGTGGCTGGCTCTTAACCAGTAAGCCGAGGGTTCAATGACCTTTTTCTTTCTTGTAAGAAAGAAAAATCTCAACGAAAAAGAAAGAACAAGGATTGAATAAATCCCTTCGGGCCCGCTTTTAACAAGTATTATTTTACTAAATACAAACATTTATAAACACAGGAAAACACTAAAAATTAAGTGAATATACTATTTAAAAGAAGGGAATGATATGCGGCGTAACCATACAGAAATTATATTACCAAAAAAAGGAGATACATACTATAAAATACTCAAACTAAGAGATGAATCATTTTTGATGCAGGAAAAAATTACCCAAAATGGTTCTGTACCTACTTGTATTGGACAAGTTTTAGAAACTACAGTAAAAGGAACTAAGGTGCCTCAATTTCCAAATATAGAAAAAAACGAAATACATTTATTTGAAATAGGAAATATAATTTTAACTATAAACACATCTAATTCAGTTAAAAAAACCGCATTTGATCTGAATGACCTTTTAATAGATTAATTCTTTTTTTTTTATTTTTTAAACCTAATTAATTTATATATGTTGTAATTAAATAAATGTATATGGAACTAATACTTATACCTACTGCACATATTTCTAAAAAAAGTATTCAGCAAGTGATAGACACTATAAATTTAGAAAAACCAGATATAATTGCTGTTGAATTGGATAAACAAAGAGCAATTGGATTATTACAAAATAAAAAACCGAATTTATTGGTATTATTAAAAAATCCTGGTTTTTTATTTATGTATTCTGCACAACAAATAATAGGATTAATATTTAAATCTAAACCTGGAGAAGAAATGAAAACTGCATTGGTTGAGTCTGGAAAACATAAAATTCCTATCTTACTAGCAGATATGCCTATATCTAAAACAATTGAAAATATGAAAAAAATCCCATTTAGAGAAAAAATAAAAATGTTTGCACCTGTGAAAATAAACGGAATAAATTCTATTGATAAATTAACTGATCCAGATAAATTAAGACCAATATTAGAACAAATTAAAATTAAATATCCTAAAACATATCAATTTTTATTAGAAGAAAGAAATCAATTTATTTTTGATAAACTAATTTCTTGCAATTATTTAAAGATAGTGGGTGTTTTTGGTGCGGGACATATTCCTGGATTAATAGATCTTATAAATCAATATAATATAAACAACAAAGAAAAAATAATAAACTTCAAAATTGTGAGGTAATAAAAATGAAAATAAAACAAGAATTAACAGAAGTTTTTTTACATATTAAAACTGTAAAAATGCTTATTGCTTTAAAGGAAGAAGATACTGAATGGTATATTTCTAAACTCGCAAAAGAAAGTGGTTCTACGTATGTATATACAAAACAAATATTAAATATCCTAACAAAAGAAAAGGTTGTTAAAGTAATAGAAGAAGGAAGAATGAAAAAAATAATACCAACAAAAAAAGGTTTGGAAATAGCTAATTTACTTGAAGAAACAATAAAGAAATGTAAAATATCAGAAAATAATGAAATTATACTGCCCTTAGAGTAATTAATTTCCGTATTGCATTTTCAACATGATCATAATCTCTAAAATGAGAATACACAAAAAGTGCAATCGGATAATCATTTGGTAATGTATTACTATTGCCTTGAACTTTAAATATTACTGTTTTTTCTTCTCCTGGTTGAAAATCACCTAGTTTTTTTTGTTCTGTCTTATTTATCCCCGGAGATCCAAATCCTATTTTATCTGGACATTTTGCAACAACTGAAATCATATTTACTTTAGAATCATTATTTTTAACTGTAACTAGCAGATCAATAGATTCATTCTTGTGTGCATTTAACCTATAAGGTTGAAATTGTGTTGATATTGTCATTAGTTTTGACGAATTTTCTTTTTGTTTGCCTAAATTTTTTATTGTATCTATAATTCCCATACTTATATTTAGCAACGTTAAATATAAAAACTCTATTGTGGTGATTGTATTTATGTGTATAATTACTTTTGAAGGTAATAAGGCAGTTATGGATTGTGTGAGATGTACCCTAGGATTAGGTACACCAAACTGTTTAAATAGCCATCTTAAAGCTATTTCTGGATTAGAAAATAGACCTAAAACCCATAGATATGAAGAAGAAGTATTAGTTGAATTAAAAGAAACAGAAACAAAAATACTGAATGAATATGTTGAATTAATAAGAGAACTTGAAAAAATACTTATAAACCAAGATATATACGGGATGAAAGAAGATGATAATTATTATAATAGAAGAGACCTACTTAGACGTTTTTATGAAGAAACACTTATGGATCCATTAATAGCCATAAGAACACTAGAGGAATATGAAGAAGGATACCCTAAAAGACAAATGTTTGTTGCAGGACATCAAATATATACTCAAAAAATCAAGGAGATTTTAAAAAATTTTAAATCCTCAAAATTGTATCTATTATGTGAAAAACACCAAGGATTACAAAATGCATTTATGTCCTTAACAAATTTAAACACATTTGAATATTTATCTACATCTAGCATGCCAATTCCAAAAAATTCAAAATTAGAAGAAACGTATGACTTGAACTTTGGGATAAAGGCTGAAATATATATTACGCCTGGAACCGAAACAAAAATATATTATCAATCAAATCCCAGAATAGAAAAATTAGATAAAAATTTAAAAAAAATGTTAACTGAAAAAATTACAAGTAAAATGCGTGAATTAATTCCAGAGGGAGATTTGAGAACAATTCATGAAGAATATGTTAGAAAATTTAGAACTGAATTTTTAGATGAAGCGATGACACAAAATAAACAAATAACTAACGAAGAAGCAACTGCGATGGGAAGAGAAGCTACAAATTGGTTAATTGGATTAGGTGGGCCTATTGAAAATCTAAGCTTAGATAAAGATATAACCGATATTTACATAGATAGCCAAAATTCTCCCATATATATAGAACACCAAAAATATGGAATATGTCATACATTATGGAGATATAACGAAGAAATGTTGGAAAAAGCATTCTTAGATATTATTTTTGAATCAGGCCATTCAAGAAAATTTGATAAACATAATCCAGTTATTGATGTAGTTGTTCCTAGATTAAATATGAGATGTCATTTACAAAGACCCCCTGCAACGTTTGGTGATCTACAAGCTGCACTTAGACTCATGAGAACTCAACCATTTACCTATCCATTATATCTTAGTTATAATTCAATATCTCCATTTTTTGCAGGATATGATGATTTTATGGTTTCTACTGGATCTTCAGAAGCAGTTATGGGATTGAAAGCTTCTGGTAAAACTTCTTTTGTTAGTGCAAAAATATCTGCAATAGGAACAAAAAGAAGAATTTTGCCTATACAGGATATTGAAGAAATTCCTGTTGCTGCTTACAGGAAAAGAGGGTTTCATATTGGATCTGTGAGAGTGCAGTCCTCAGAAAAAGAAGAAATGTCAAAAACAGAATTGGATTTAGTCACTATGGCTAATGTTTCTTTGAGAATGGGTGATGCTTGTGTTATCATTAATGAAATTAGATCAAGACTAGCAATCCAAGGAGTTATTAATTTATTAAATACTCAACCAGGTGTTTTCTTATTATATAATCTTCATGCAGAATCATTACAGGATGTACAAGATAGATTAGAATTGGTATTTGGAATGCCTTCTGCATCTATGTTTTCAACAGATAGATATACTATTCTTAAAAAATTAAGATTTGGAAGAAAAAGCAGAGTATATAGGATAATTGGAGAACAATTTGAAGTTGATCCTATAGAACACAAATTTATTGAAGTTTTCTCTTTTAATAAAGGAGAAACTATTGATGAATGTAGATTAAAATGTAATTTTATTGGAAATCCCGAAGCTAGTTCATGGAGTTTAAAAGATTTAGATTTAGTTAAACTTGAAAAAAACCTTAAAATTCTTTTTGTTCCTCCAACACTTCAAAGAAGAAGTATTGAAAGTGGATTGAGTCCAGAACAATGTATTATGCAGGCTTTTTTTAAAGGTAAAATGTATTCAGATATATACGAAATTAGTAAAAAATATAATGATCCTCAATTATTAGAAATTGATTTTGTATTAAAAACAAATGCTCTTGCTAATAATCTTCTAAAAGAAGAGGAAGGAAAAATTGGGGAAATTAATTATTCTACCTTAGTTCCATTATGGAAAAATAAATTTAATGAACTAATAGAAGAAGATTTAACTTCAAGAGGAATTAAACGCTAGTTTTTTAAAATAAAATAAATAAAAGGATAATATGTCTGTTCAAGATAAAATTAAAGAATTAGAAGAAGAGATGTTTAAAACACAAAAAAACAAAGCTACTGAACATCATCTAGGTTTATTAAAAGCAAAATTAGCTAAATTAAGGAAAGATTTAAATACATCTAAAAAAAGCGGAGGACAAGGAGGATTTGAAATTAAAAAAACAGGAGATTCCACTGTTGTTTTTATAGGACTTCCATCAACTGGAAAATCTACTTTATTAAATGCATTAACTGGTTCAAAATCAGAAGCTGCTTCATATGAATTTACAACTTTAACATGTATTCCTGGAATATTAAAATATGATGGTGCAAAAATTCAATTATTAGATTTACCAGGTATTATAGAAGGAGCTTCTGGGGGAGTTGGCAGAGGAAGGGAAATATTAACAGTTGCAAGAAATGCTGATTTAATTTTATTGATAACAGATGTATATAAACCAGATAGAAATATTTTGATAAAAGAATTAACAAACATTGGAATTAGAATAGATCAAAAAGAACCAGATATATCAATTAAACGAAAAGAAAGAGGAGGAATTGAAATTAATAAAACAGTTAAATTAACAAAAATAGATGAAAAAATGATGAAAAATATCCTTGGAGAATATGGAGTACATAATGCTAATTTAGTTATAAGAACAAATGTAGATGTTGATCAATTTATTGATGTTGTAGTTGGAAATAGAAAATACATTCCTTCTTTAACTATATTAAATAAAGTTGATTTAGTGACTGATGAATATTATAAACAATTAACTTATACAAATTTTATTCCCATATCTGCAGAAAAAAAAGAAAATATAGAGGAATTAAAAAAAGAAATATATGAAAAACTTGATTTGATACGGGTTTATACAAAACCTAGAAGAGAAAAAGCAGATTTAGGAGAACCTATGATGCTTAAAAGAAACTCAACTGTTAGAAAGTTTTGTGAATATTTACATAAAGACCTTTTAGAGGATTTTAGATATGCGCTTGTTTGGGGCCCTAGCGCAAAACACCCAGGACAACAAGTTGGTCTTTCACATAAATTAAAAGATAAAGATATTGTTTCAATAATAACTAAAACTGGAAATATCTAATTTTTAAAAAAGCTTCATGAACTTTTTGTTGGCCATCCTTACAACAATAAAAATTAAACAAACCATACCAAACCAGACATGAAAATCCACTAAGAATCGCGGAGGATTTGAACTGGATTTTAAATAATTAATAAATAAAGGAATTGAAGTAAAAATAGTAATAATAAAACTTACCATAATGATTACTTTCAATATTTTTAAAAAGTTTAAATTTTCTTTCATAAATACTTTTTTAACCTTATGATTTAAATATATTCTCTTCTTAATATATACAATGAATTTAAGTATGTTTAAAGATTTAAAGGCGCTTAGCGGTTCTCCATATTGTTGTATTTGTTATGCGCTTGAAGGACCAGATGGAACTTTGCTTATTGATAGTGGAGATGGAAGTATATATTTTGGATTTCAACCAACAGTAACTATATTAACTCATAATCACTGTGATCATACACAAGGAGTGGAAAAAAAATGGAAGAACGTATTTATACATAAACATGATTTTGAAAAAACAAATTTCTCATATATTCCGGATAAAGTAACTGAATTACCCTTTGATAAACTAAAATGGGGAAACTGGGAACTAGAGATCATACATTCTCCTGGACATACGAAAGGAAGTATATGTCTTTATGATAGAAATAGAAAAGTATTATTTTCTGGAGATACTTTATTTAATAATGGAAAATCTAGAACAGATTTAGGAGGATGTGATGATTTATTATCATGTTCTTTAAATAAAATAAAAAAATTAGAAATAGAGCACTTGTTCCCAGGACATAACTATTAATATAAAAATTAATATTTTTAATTACCTATGATAAATTGTTTCCTCTTTTTTATGTAAAGGTACTCCACATTCTTTACAATATTTAACATTCTCTTCATTTTTAACGCCACACTTAGGACATCTAATATATATTTTTTCTTCAACTTCTTTAATAAAGTTTGTTTTTTCAACTCGATTGTGTCTTTCTATTATATTATATGAAGAAACTACTCCATAAATAAAATCAATAACTCCAAATAAAATTAAAATTATTGAAATTATGCTTAACCAACCAACTGTTTCAGAACAAGGTTCAAAAATTTTTAAAGTGTGACAAATTTCATAAGCATCAAATATTCCTCCACTCGTTGTTGATAAATATATTATAATACCTAAAATAAAAATCAGTAATCCTCCAATTACATGCTGTCTTTTCATCTTAATTTACCTCCTTAAAATCTTTTTTCAATATTTCTTAACCAAGAAACATTATTTTTGTAAAATGTTCTTATATCTGAAATATCATACATTAACATTAATGGTCTTTCTAAACTTAAACCCCATGCTAATACTGGATATTTATTACATAAAGGTAAAGAAACTTCTGGTCTAAATATACCTGCTCCACCTAACTCAATCCATTCCCTTTTTTCTGAAAAATATGCTTCTATTTCAACACTTGGTTCAGTATATGGAAAATAACCAGGTACAAATCTAATTTTTTCAAAACCTAATTTTTTATAAAATTCCTTTAATAATCCTAGTAATTGTCTGAAATTTGCATCTTTCCAAATCACAATACCTTCAACTTGAAAAAACTCTGCTAAATGCTTATAATCTATTGTTTCATTTCTGTAATTTTTACCTATACAAAAAAATACATGTGGTTTTTCATCCTGACATTTTTCATAAAGGTATTTAGAACTCAATGAAGTAGTATGGGTTCTTAAAACAGACTTTTCAGCTTTTTTAATATCCCAGTCGTATTTCCATCCTTTTTCGTGTTCTTTTTTAACTTTATCTATTATTAGTTTATCTTCGGGCAATACGGCAATATTCTCTTTTAAATAAAATGTATCTGCTAATTCCCTTGCTGGATGGTCTTGGGGTTGAAATAAAGCATCAAAATTCCAAAAACTTGATTGAATAATATCTCCTTCCATTTCTTCAAAACCCATATCAGTAAATATATCTTTTATTTTATTTGTAAATAAAGTAATGATATGTCTTTTTCCAGGATATATTTCTTCAGAATTTATATTAACATCATAAGGAAGAATAAATTTTTTTTTCCATTCTCCACTTAAAATAGCCTGCTGCGTTATTTCTTTTAATTCTTCTTGTTCTATCGGAAGTTCATTCAGTGCCTTTTCTCCTTTTTCTGTTAGTGTTGCAGATACTTTTTTTGTTATTTTTTCAAAGATTAATTTCCTTTTTAATAAATGCTCTTTACTAAAATCATCTAACTTTTTGTTTGATTTAACAAGTTCACAAGCTTTAATAATTGCTTTTTCGTTCAGAGCTTGAATTCCTTTATTTGTTGGAAATAATTTATTACCTTCAATTTTTATCCACGCATTTCTTAATGCCCAAGACATACCTATCTTTTTTTCTTCATCACTTAAATCTGATAATAATTTATTTTTTGTTGCTTTTTCTATAATATTTAACTCTGGAAATCCTACAAGAAGATATTTTTCTGCTTCCTCACTTAATTTTAATTCCTTTTTAATTTCCTCTTTTATTTCAACTAATTTATTTTCTGCAAGCCAGTATACTGCTCTTGATGTTTTATCTTTATTTAAATTAGTTAAACTAGTTAATTCTTCTAAAGTATTTACCAATTTTAAGGTTTTTAATATCTGTCTTTCATATTTTTGTAATATCATAAACTCAGTCCTTTTTTGTTATTTTATGTATATAAAATACTGAAAGTACTATTATAATTATTATTATAATTATTGGTACTCCTTCAGATCCTTTTATTAATTCTGTTATTTTTGTTTGTATAAAATAAAAAAATTCTACAATTTCATACTCTAATGTCTCTTCTATTTCAAATTCTAACATGAATTTTGGCATAATTGGTTTTGACCAAAAAATAGTTGAAATATAATAAGGTGGAAGAGTATCTCTTAAAGAATCTGGAACTGGATTTATACTTGTAATTTTAGCTCCTTCTGGAAGTAAAAATGTTAGTTTCGTGTTTTGTGGTAATATTAAATCTCCGTTCTCATTCGTATCTAAAAAAGCAAATTTATTTAATGTATATTGTGTAGTTCTGGGTTTTATATTTTTTAATACAAATAATCCTTTTGAATCTGTTTCATTATTAAATTTTGAAGAAGGTAAAACATTATAACTTATTGAAATAATAGTATATCCATTATCATATATTTTCTGAACTGGTTCGGGTATAATTACTAAATTTTCTATATTGACCTGTTGGCCCCCTATGTGATATATTAAATTAGGTAATTGCAGTTTGTAAAACCAGCTTTGTATATTATTTCTACTCAAAGTGGTTGAACTCTCTTCATATATTTTAATAGATTCATCTCCTTGTATATAAATTGTAAAATCTTCGGTCACTTTTGCACTGCCGTCTTCTTGAACATATACACGTATATCTGTAGATTGTATCTGAAAACTTGCAAAATTAACCAAAATCAAGCACAAAATACTTAAAACAACATATTTAAAACTTATCTTCATAATTACATTACATAAAAATAATTTATAAATGTTCACATTTGGAGGTGTAACTATGATTAGAGGAGGAAAAATAAATTCAGTAGAAGCTAAGAGAGATAAACAAGATGCTATCCAAGGATTAAGTATAAATATTGCCTTAGATGACGTCAAAGCAGATGGAAAAAACATCACTATCTCTTATACATACAACGCAAAATATGAAGAAGGAGTTGGAATTTTGAAAATTCAAGGAGAAATATTTATGGAAGAAGAAATTAAAACAGCAAAAGAAATAGTTAAAACATGGGGTGAAAAAAAGACATTACCAGAAAACTTTGCAGAATTAGTATTAAATAGTATTAATTATACATGCGGAACAAACGGAACATTAGTTGTAAGAACAGTTAATTTATCTCCTCCTATGATTCCTCCCAGAATAAGTTTGGCAAAAGGAGCAGGCACAGCAAAAGCCTAATTCTTTTTTTTTTAAATTTCTACTATCATTCCATCTCTAGCACAATTTGAATTTTTGAAAATTTTACGTGCTTCATATTCTAAGTCTTTTGATTCTTTGTGTCTTTGACTTATGTGAAATAATAATAATTGTTTAACACCTGCTGTTTTTGCGATTTGTGCTGCTTGTTTTGCTGTTGAATGATAATTTTTAGCTGCTTCGGCAGTTAAAGAAGACAAATACGTTGAATCATGTATTAATAAATCTGCTTGTTTACTATTATTTATTGTACTTTTTAAAGGAAGTGTGTCAGAAACATAAACTATTTTTTTACCTTTTAGTTCATAGGAAATATCTGATAAATTAATTAATTTGTTGTTTATTTTTATTTTGCTCTTTTTTTCAATTTCTTTAAATAGAGGTCCTATTATTCCTTTTGCTTTTGCTTTATTTTCGTAAAATTTGATCTTATTATTTTCTTTAAAAACAAACCCTAAACACATAGGAATATTGTGTTTTAATTTGAATGAGGAAAAAGAATAATTTTTTTCCTTCAATATTATTTTTTTTGAATTAACTTCATGAATATCTGCATTTGTATATTTTTGAAACATTTTTTTTGTTCCTAAAGGTCCAAAAAGAACTACTTTTTTATCTTTGTTTATTAAATTCATTGTTTCTAAAATCCCGTATACTCCTAAGCAATGGTCTAGATGTAAATGAGATAAAAATATTTTTGATATTTTTGATGGATTTAAATTATATTTCATCAATTGTCTCTGCGTTCCCTCTCCACAATCAAATAAAATTATTTCACCTGACAAACATAAAGCAATGCTTGGTAAATTTCTATCTTTTGTTGGAACGGACCCTGAGGAACCAAGAATCACTATTTTCATAAAATCAACTCAATATTTCTATTATTTTTTGTGTTATTTTAATAGATTCTTCATAAATTTTGTTTATTTCTGCTGAAATATCCAATATCAATACTAAAATAATATCTTTTGAAACTTCTATAAAAAACAAGTTATTATTTTGTGATTTGATTAATAAGTAGTTTAAAGGTTCTGTTTTAAGTTCTTCTGCTGTTTGTTCAAATATATTAAAGACTGAAGCTACAGATACAGCAATATCTTTATTTATTTTATCTTCATTAGATAAAAAAGCTAAGCATAACCCATCCTTTCTTATAATCAAACTTGCTAAAACGCCAGGAAATTTATTAATAGTTATTAATTTTTTTTCTAATTCTTCTTTTAATTCCATAAAAAGATTAAGAGAAATACATATATAAATAGTTATGGGACTGAAATTCCGTTTTTATCTATTAAAATTTCTATTTTTTCTGGGATATCATTCTTATCTAAAAACCATTTCTTTTTTATTTTTTTAATATATAATATATTATCGTTTAAATGTTTTATAGTTGCTTCTGTTTTTTCGTCATGCATTCCTTCTTCTAATAAAAATATTGTTGATGCGCCCATAGTTTTTAGTCTTGCGCCAATTATTTGTATAAATTTAAATATTGATTCTGATTCATTATATAATAAAAAAGTAGATAAGGATATAAAACAAATTCTAATCGGTTTTTCTGGTTTTGATAACTCAGATACTAATTTGGATATTGCTATTGAAAGATCATTTAATGCATTTGGACCTTGAATTAATATATCTTGTCTGGAATTATCTATATTTTTCCCTAACGTCCATGAATAACAATCTATTATTTTAAATAAATTTAATTCTTCTTTAATATTTAAATCCCAATTAAATTTTTTAGATATTTTTTCTACTTCAGTAGGTAATATATCTGTTGTAATAATTATTCCTGGTTCTCCTTTTTCTAACCCTGCCTGGATAAATTGTAATGCAAAAAGTATTTTTTCTTCCCCAGAAGGTCCTATTAATACATTATTACTTCTAACTTCTAATCCTCCTTCTAAAAATATATCTAATTTCTTGTTTTTTAAACTTAATTTATTTATATTTGGAGAAATAGAATATATACCTACTTTTGGTCCCATAGGTGGAAGTTCAAAAACCATAATATAATAAAAAAGGAAAAGAATAAAAAGATGAACTTAACAGGTTCCTGAAGAAGAAGTACCTGTTCCTCCTCCAATACCTGGTGATGCTGTTGCTGTACTTAAATTAGTATTACAAACTGCCGGTGGATTTTCTAACATATTACATATTCCTTGTTTTATTCCCTCAGGAGATCTTGGCCAACTAACAGGTATCCCATTAAAAATCATTGTTGGTGAACCTTTAACATTGTATATCTCATTTTCCAATTTATTAATCGGATATTGAGGATATCTTCCATTCAGCCAGGAATTTTTATCTTCATATAACATTGTTAAATTATATGTTTTATCTAATTCGTTAATACAAGGTTGTATATTTGATTCTGTCAAATTTACTTTGAACAAACAATCTGTCGTATTGCCTGTGATTGTAAAACAATTTAAATAATCAAAAAAGACTTCATTATATTCTTTTTGTAAACAATATTGTATATTATTCTCATCTATTTCTATCTTGCCATGCATAATATAATCAACAAACTTTATATTTAAAGTTAATTCATCTCCAAATGCTTTTTTAACAGGTATTATTGCTTTTTGGGCTTGTAATCCATATGGACAATAAGACATAATAAATAAATCTATTTTGGATTCATTATATTTATTACCTATAAATTGTTCTGTTCCAGGTAAAGATAATACTAATATGTCTGTATTTTGTTCAAAATATCCCATTAAAATAAATTGTTGTAAAATTATTATTTGTTCGTCTGTAATTTTTTCTACTGCTTCTTGATTTATTATTAAAATTGGAATTGTTGTTAATTTATGTGAATTTAATATTGTTTTTGCGTCTTCAGATAAATAATTTATTATATTTACTTCTAAAGGTAATCCTGATGATTCAAAAAAAGAAAATAAATTATTATAATCTTCTGTTTTAGATACATCTATAATTACTGTTGCTTCTAATTTAGGTAATTCTTGTAAATTGTCACATCCTTCTATTGTTATATCTTCTAAACATATTTTTTGTGCAAATGCTGTTGTTACAGGAGTAAATGGTATTTCTACTGATTTATTTTTAATATTTAATACAAAAACAGATGAAGATAATTGTAATTTTTTGGCTAAATTCATATTTTCATTAAATTTTAAATATCCTATTTCACTTATACATGCTTCTTCAGAAGCAGATGAAATATTTTGGACATATTTTTGTATATCAATACATTTTTTGTCAATAATTATATTTGGTAATTGTTTATTTAAGTTTTCAATAAAATTATTATATATTGTTAAATCCCAAGAAGGATCATAAAAAAAATGTAATGTTGGTTCAACTTCTGTATTTAATGTTTGATTTTCTGTTATTTCTGATGTTTCAGTACATCCAAAAAATAAGAACATACTAATTAATACTAATCCTATTAAAAAAATTACTTTATTCATTATTTTCATCTCCTATTAATTAAATTAAAATATTAAATAAGAATACATTTTTAATATTTACTGTTTTGCTTAGGGGGTGTGGGACCCTTAACTTCTATTATTAATTATTATAATTAATATTAAAAATATATGTATCTATAGTTACATTATGTTAATTTACTTATATGATATAAAAACAAATTTAAATGAATATAACAAAATAAAAAGAAGGTTTTATTATAATTTAAGAAAATCAAATTTAAAAAATTGTGAATATTTAACAAAATCAGTTTTATTAGTTCCAGAAGATCTTGAACACGAAGCAGATATATTTTTTAATAAATTTATAAGATATTTAGAAGTTTATAAATTAAAAGTAAGTGAAATTTTAGAATTTTAATAAAAATATTAAAAAATCAGAAAAAAAAGTTAAATTTTAATAATAGTAGAAGTAAGGGGGGTCTATATTCCCACTTATTCTCTTGTTTTTGTTACAATTACAACATCTTCTACAGATTTAACACTTTTATAAAGAATACTTTTTTCCTTTAAAATTCTCATTGCTTCTTCCTTGGAAACTAAGAAATTTAAAGGTTCCATAGTTAATCTTACTACTTCTCCTTTTTCTAGATCAACTATTATATCTTGTACTCTTCCTAAAAATCCACCACCATCTGTGTAGATATCCATTCCATATATATTTGATATTCTTGATGCCATCTGCCTCACCTATTTCTTTTAATTTAAAAATTATTGGTATTTATTAAAAAGAAAAACTTTTTATATACAACAGGTTAAATAATTCTTATGAATATTTTAGAATTGCTTACTCTAAGAGCCCCAGAAATAGATAAAATAATGGAAGAAATAATACCTAGAAATGCAGAACCAAAAACAATATATCCATTGATTTGGGAATTTTTAGATAGAGGAGGAAAAAGATTCAGACCTCTTTTAACTTTATTATGTTGCAGGGCAGTAGGAAGCGAATATGAAGGAATTAAAAAAGCAGCAGCAGCCTTTGAAATATTTCATAATTTTACTTTAGTACATGATGATATAGAAGATAATTCATTAAAAAGAAGAGGAAAACCTTGTATACATATAACTAACGGAATCCCATTAGCAATAAATGCAGGAGATGGGTTATTTGTATATGTTTGGAAAGCAGTAGAAGAAGCAAATATTCCAAAAGATAAACTACAAAGATCAATTCATATTTATAATAAAGCATTTAAAGGAGTATTAGATGGTCAAGGCTGGGAAATAGGCTGGTTTACATATAATAAATGGGATTTAACAGAAGAAGATTATTTAATGATGGTTAAAGGAAAAACAGGGGCACTAATAGCAGGAGCTTGTGAATTAGGTGCATATTTAGGAGATGGAACAGAAAAACAAATAGAAGTTTTAAGAGATTTTGGTTTAGCAGTAGGAATAGCATTTCAAATACAAGATGATATTTTAGATATAGTAGGAGATAATAAAAAATTCCAAAAAATTATAAAAGGCGACATAACAGAAGGAAAAAGAACCTTAATAGTTATAAATACCTTAGAAAAATGTACTCCTGAAGAAAGAGATTTTTTAACTAAAACATTAGATAGCCATACAGAAGATGAAGAATTAAAAAATAAAGTTGTTGAACTATTTGAAAAATATGATTCTATAAATTACTCAAAAGAATTTGCTAAAAATATTATTAATAAAGAAAAAGAAAAATTAAATAAAGAGCTTAAAGATTCAGAGGCAAAAGAAAAATTATTAAGTATGGCAGATTTTTTTATAAATAGAGAATTTTAATCAATATTTCCAGGACCAGACATTTCTTCTTCTATTTCTGTTTCATGAATATAAATCACAGAAACATAGTTTATTTCTTCATTTCCTGACCCATCTTTACAATATAAATATATTCTAATTCTTTCATCTCCACTTGCAATTGATGAAGAAGGCGAAAGAGCAATATTTTCAGAAACATATTGTCCTGAATAATAATTTCCTAAACTTTTTTTACTTCCACCAGCTTGATATTGGCATGTGATCAAATAAGACAAATTATCTTCTATTTCAAATTCTAGATTTATGTTCTTTTTATTAAATTCTTCTCCTTCGTATGGAGAATAGATACTTATTTCTGGTTTTTCAGAGTCAGCAATAATAGATATAACATTACTAGGTGTTATTCCTTCATTACCAGCACAATCCTTTACGACTATATAATAGTGATATTCTTGTTCATTATATGTGTCATAATCAATCCAATATTTTTGATTTGTATTATCTACATAATTAAATGTTCTTCCAACTAAACTTTTTTTATAAATATCAAAAGTATCTTCTTTTACACCTAAATAACTCCAAAATAGCCTAATTTTCCCATCTTCTTGTGAATTAGCTTCTAAAAATACGTAATCACTTGGCGGAGTTATATCATAATGTATTTTTGCACTACTTATTTCTGACTCACCATATTTATTTTTACATTTATATTCAATTTCTCTTATTCCTTCACCATATCTTGCACTTAAAGAAAATTCTTTAGAGTTTCTATAATCTTCCCATCTTCTCCAAATTCCAGATTCTACTTCTCTATATGTACATTCATCAGCACAAACAGCACTTAATTTTAAATTAATAGTTAAAGAATTAGTGCATTTATCTGTTATTATATTTAAATTTGAAGGAACACCAATACATTTAATGATTCCAGAAGAGCCAGAAATTATTTTATATTCTATTGTATCCCAATTAATCCCTAAACTTTCATTTATATTATTTAAACATTCAACATACACAGTTTTTATCCCTTCTTCAGAACTCAGTACCCAATTTAAAGAAGAGGTATATTTTTCCCATTCACTCCATTCTCTTTCTTCATTTTTATATCTACACTTGTTTGCGTTTTTAGAATTTACATATAAAATTACTTCTCTATTATTTGTTATTTCTTCATCTCTATTAATAGTTATATTAACTTCTTTTGATCTGTATTCTCCAATTATAATACTTTTTATATTTTTGGAAAATATATTTTGATTTCCTGCTTCATCTTCACAAACTAGTTTTATTAAATAAGTTCCATTACTTTGTTTTTCAATATTAAAATTAAAAGTTAAAAAAGCATCAAAAAATTCCTTTACTTGATTAGCAATTAAAGTATTATTTAAATATATATAACAAGATAAATTATTTGGATAATTATCTAGTAAGTAAATAGAAAAGTTTATGATTTCGTCTTCAGAATAAATGTTTTTTATCGAACGTATAAATTCCATTTCTGGTAAAGTTTTATCTAAAATAATTGAATCACTTTCAATTGAACCTTCATTATAATTTCTGTCCTGACATTGATAATACACAATTTGTAATCCTTCTTCGTCAATTAGTTCCCAGTCTTTTATTAAAACATAATTTGTATAGTCAGTCCAGTTTCCGCCTTCGTTTTTATATCTACAAATATAACTATCATGTGATTCCAAATTTAATTTTACTTTTTTTGTATTTGTATATTTAGTTCCATTATTGATAGAAATAATAGTTCCATATGGAGGAGCAGTGTCAAAATAATAAGTAACTTGGGTTATACCTTCGTCTTCTTGTGTATTATCAACAGCACGTACTAAATAATAGTAAGTACCATCTTCAACTAACCACTTATCTATAAATTCAGTTTCATATATTATTTCTTGATTTATTTTTTCACCTTGAACAGAATATTGTTTACTTCTATATATATTATATCCAATAACATCAACAGAGGGAGATTTATCCCAAGTAATTTTTAACGAATTTTGAATTTGTGTTATTTGTATATTTTTTGGAGGAAGAGGAGGAGCGTCTAATTTTAAAATGCCAGTTACATATAAACCTGAGATTATAATAACAGCACCCACAAAAAGAATTGCTAAAATCCAATAATGGCTGCCTTCTTCTTCAAACATATTATTCATTTGTTTACAATCCTTTTTATATTTTTCCTTTTTCAATATAATGTGATGTAAATGCCAAAAATAAGGCAACAAAAAAAGGAAGAGCAAAAAAAAATAGAAGATTCATATATGCTAGAGAATAATCTGCATAAATTTGAAAAACACTTTTTTGAAGAAATGACATATTTAACTCCTTTAAAAGAAGAAGAGAAAATTTTAGATAAATTAAGAAAGACATCAACAGAAAAAACAACCCTTTCTAAAATAAAAAACAGAATTTTGATATTAATATTAAATATTCTTTCTATAATTCGCAGTAGCCCATCAAAACAAATCTCCCCAAAAGCAAGAGCAGTTTTAAAACAACTAAAAGATTTGGCAATTTTATATGAATTGGGTTGTGTTGATGAAGAAGAATTTATTTTTTATAAGATGGAATTAGGGGAAAAGTATTATGAAATTTTAAATTTTGCTAAAAAAGTAGATTTTAAGCAGGAAGGAGAGGAATTTTATATTTCTAAAATAAAAGAAATGATAAATAAATTTGAAAAGTGATCAGATGGATTATTTAGGTCACCTATTAATTGGATTTTTGTTATGTTTAACATCTATTTATTTTTTATATCCAGAAATTGTTTCTACTGAAAGTGAAGTAATTCTCTTTTTGTTTATTGGTATGTTAAGCGCCATTATTCCAGACTTAGATCATCCTAAAAGCAAAGGAACAAAGATTATGAATGGAACAGTATTTATTTTATTAATATTATTTTCTTATAAATTATTTTTTATTACTTTTTCTTCAGATTCTTTTATTATATTTTTATTTTTTTCAGCTGTTTTTTGTTTAGCTTGGTTAGGTTTAAGTAATTTAATACGTCCAAAACATAGGGGGATAACACACACATTGTTAGCAGTATGTGTTTATTCAATAATATTATATTTTGTTTTTGGAATATTATTTTTATTAGCGGGTGCGATAGGTTATTTTTCACATTTAATAGCAGATAAGTGTTTTAAAATAATATAATTATTTTTTGTAAATCTTCGTTTTCCCTTTGTCATCATGGACTTCATAACCCATTTCAATCAGCTGGTCCCTTATTTTATCAGATGTTTCCCAGTCTTTTTCTGCACGGGCTTTGTTTCTTTGTTCAAGAAGGTTTCCAACTTCTTTAGGTACTTCAGGCAGTTCAAATTTCATGACTCCTAAAACAGAATCAAGTTCTTTTAAAAATTCAAGAACGCTTTTGAAATCCTCTTTTTTCATTAAATCTATTTTAGTGTTTATTTTGTTAATAAAACCAAACAAGTTTGGGAGGGCCTGTGAAATTTGAAGATCATTATCCATGGCTTCAACAAAACCATTCCTTGCATCATCAACAAATTCATCTATTTCTGCTGTTTTTCCTTCTTCTGTTTCTTTTTCTTTAAGTATAATTCTTTGAATAAACAAGTCAATATTTTGTAATGTTTCTGTGGAACTTTTTAAAGCATCAAAAGTAAAATTTAATTGTTCACGATAGTGGGTCGAAAGCATAAGCCATCTTATTGCACTAGGTTTATATCCTTTGTTTAAGAGGTCGCGTAATGTGTAGAAATTTCCTGTTGATTTACTCATCTTTTTGCCTTCAACAATCAAATGCTCCGAATGCAGCCAATAATTGACAAATGTTTCTCCGGTTGCTGCTTCGGTCTGTGCAATTTCATTCTCATGGTGAGGGAACATGTTGTCAACCCCTCCGCAATGAATATCAAAGTGATTACCAAGGTATTTAGTACTCATAGCAGTACATTCAATATGCCAACCCGGTCTCCCTTTCCCAAGTTCTGTTTCCCAATAAACATCTCCGTCTTTTTCATCCCATGCTTTCCACAGTGCAAAATCTGCTACCTGTTGTTTTTCATATTCGTCTTGTGCAACTCTAGCTCCAGATTTGAGCTCTGATAAATCCATGTGTGCCAATTTGCCGTAATCCTTAAATTTAGACACTGAAAAATACCAGCATTTATCCTCACCTTGGTAGGCATATCCTTTTTCAATGAGCTTCTTGATTATTTCAATCATTTCTGGGATTGTTTCAGTGGCACAAGGATAATTATTTGCAGGTAATATATTGAGGGTTTTGATATCTTCAAAAAAAGAAGAAGTATATTTTTTTGTAAATTCTTTAAGTGAAATATTTTCTTTTTGTGAATCACGTATTGTTTTATCATCAACATCAGTAATATTCATAATATGAATTACTGTGTAACCTTTGTATAAAAGCCATCTTTTAAGTAAATCTTCAAAAATATAAGTTCTAAGATTGCCTATGTGTGCATAATTATAGACAGTAGGTCCACAAGTATATAAACTAACTGTTCCTTCTTTAATGGACTTAAATTCATTGATTTCTCTGGTTAATGTGTTATATATTTTAAACATAAAACTCACATATTTCCTTGTTAGTTTATCTATTTAAATATATAGGTATTAAATTAAAATTATGGTAACTAAAGAACAAGTAATTGAAAAATTAAAAACAGTTTTTGATCCACATATCCCAATTAGTGTTTATGATTTAGGATTGATTTTAGATATAAATATTAAGGAACAAAATAGAGTATATATTAAAATGACATTTACTACTCCTGCATGTCCAATGAAAAAAATAATAGCACAAAAAGTAGAAGATTCAATTAATGAACTTGATGGAGTTAAAGAAGTTAAAGTAGAACTAATGTATAATATTAAATGGACACCAGAAATGATAAATCCCAAATTTAGAGAAGATCAAGAGGATTGACAGTATTTTTTATCAAGCTCTTTAATTCTTTGTCTTAATTCTTGTATTTTTTTTTCGTTATTTCCCAATAATTTAGAATGGGTGTATGGGGTTAAAAAAAGAGAATTTAAATCCATAATCATATCTGTATGTTCTTCTTTCCAATGATTTGATGCACCTTTTCTTTCTAAGGTGTTTATTTGGGTGTCAATAATATTGAGTATTAATTCACAAGTTATAATTGGTAAATCTAATTCTTCACTAAGAAAAATACAATTTTCTAAAACCTGAATGTCATAATTTCCAGGACCCTTTGATATTTCTTTCATAAATGTGTCTGCAACTTCTTTAATTTTATCTTTATTTATTAATGTATCTGTTTGATTAGTTATTGTTTCCTCTTTTTTTTCAGATAAAATAGTTATTTCAACACCTAAACATATAGGTTCATAAGGAGATTTAATATTATTTAATATCCAAACTGCATCATTTGTTTTATCATCTAAAATTATTTTTGGAAATTCAGTAGTTTTTTGAAATTCTCGTTTGTTTATCAAATTTTTAATATTTTTTAGAAAACCCATATATTTATTATTTAGAAAGATTATTTAAATATTTAAGTCAATATTTTAATATGAAATTTGAAAAGGCGTCAGATATTCAAGAAATGGCTGAAAAATTATTAGACGTTTTAGATTTTGGGCACATTAATGAGGCAAGAATTATATGTATGCGCTCTTTTGGATCAAATGCAAATGCTTATGCTCGTATTTGGAATTTTCCTAAAATATGGCAGGAAGCGCTCGAAGTTAAACCCTTTTATGTTATTGAAGTATTATCTGAGGAATTTGATAAATTATCAATTGAAGACAAAGAAAAAGTCATTATACATGAAATTCTTCACATCCCAATGACCTTTTCAGGCGCATTAAGAAATCATAAATATAATGGCGGGCGCGTAGATGACAGGACTGTTAATAAAATATATAAAGAATATCAAAAGCGCGTAAAAGAAAGAATACAGTTTTTAGATTAATTTAATTTATTCTTAATCTCCTGTGAGCGCCTTAAGCCTTCATATACTTGATCATTGATGACTAATGCAGGATATGTAGAAATATTGAATTCGTGTTTTAATGCGCGTATTACTGCACTATCTTCATAATCTCCATCAAATGAGTATGTGCGCACGTTTGTTTGGTTGTTTATATTTATATCATGCTTTAGTTTATCTAATTCAAATCCTTGATCTCTACAAAGTATACATTCTGTGTTTGAATAGAAGTATAATATAATTGATTGGTTAAGATTGCATTGTTTTATCATTTTTTTTGATATCAAATAATCCCTCATTTCAAGTTTGAAATATTGCATTTTTAATTCTTTGTTTTCAATTCCTTGGTGTTGTTCCATATAATCTAAGTTTGCACCTATAGAAAAGGTTTCAGAATCTAACGTAACTGCATATTCACCATATAAATCACACCCCATTGATGAGTTATCTAATAAGAATAATAGTTCATAAGAGTGCATTTTAACATTTAATGTTTCTACTTCTTTTCCAAAATCGATTAAATAAATATCATTAAGTTTCATTCCTATATATATGCCAGTTAAAAATAAAGCTAGGGTAATTATAAAAACAGTTGTATATACATTCAAACTAAAATTTCTTCCCATTTTATTACCTCACAATAGATTCTCTTGTTTCCCAAGATTTTTTTGAAAATGTAATTTCTTTATAAAACGCAACAAGCCATGAAAATACCATAATATATCCATAAGCAAATATAAATATTAATATTCCGATTGGGTCCCATCCTACTTTTGTGCCCTCTTCACTATTTTTTTCCATAAAATTAATAACAGATAAAGTCCAAGATACAGTTAATATGGTGATTATTATTCCAATCCCTGTAATATGGGACGTAGATAAATAAGCTAAAGAAACAAAACCAAGTTCATTAATCCATGAAGCATTCAACAAAGCCATAATAAAAGGAGCAACAATACCTATACATATAGGTATTAGTATTATAAAATCAAAACACATACCCAAATATAGAAAGTCTCCATATTCAAAACTAAAAAGATGCCTGTTTTTTATTCTATCTCTTATGCCCCCCCTTATCCATCTTACTCTTTGTTTTATTAAGGATAATATATCTTGAGGGGGGACAGTATACACATAAGCATCTAAAGAAGACCGTATTTTATATCCTAAACTTTGAATTCTTAAAGCAATTTCAATATCCTCTGTTAATGAATTTTCATCAAACCCTTTGAGTTTATTCAAAATTTTCTTTTTGTATAATGAAAAACCACCTGGAGTTACATAAATACTTTCATAAACCATAAATATTCTTCTAACATATAAAATTACTTCATACTCAAAATGTTGAAATCTTTCTATCCATTTTTTGGGATTAAATATTTTAACAGAAGACGCAACAGCCCCTATAGATTTATCAGACTTAAATATTTTTATCATATTATAAATTGTATTCGGAGCTATAAATGAATCAGAGTCTATTGTACCAACAAGTTCTCCTTTGGATTTTTTTATTCCATAATTTTTTGCACTTGCAGGACCTCCATTTTCTTTTTTAAATATTTTAATATTTTGCGATTTATATTTTTGTTTTATAATATCACAAGAGTCATTTGTAGAGCCATCGTCTACTATTATTAGTTCTAATTTGTTTTTTGGGTAATTGCTTTTAAGAACACACAATATAGTTTTTTCTAATGTTTTTACAGATTCATTATAAGTAGGAATTATAATTGAAACTTTTGGTTTCCAATCAGTATCAGAATATTTTTTTTCTATCTCTTTTTTATATTTGATTATAGAATAAATTAGAAATACATTAGCAAATAGTAATATGAAAGTTCCGATATATGTGAAAATATTCCAAATAAATTGACAGATATACATAGATATTTTAATTATTAGAACCCTTTTTAATCCTTAAGATTTAGATAAATATATGAATTTCTGTAAAAAAAACATCCCACTGGTTTTATTATTTTTTTTTGTACTATTATCTGTTTATTTTTCTTTTATAATAATAAATTTAACTAACATTTTTTCACTTATATTTTTTATATGTATTTTTTTAAATGCAGTCTTTCTTTTATCTTCTTATTTTTATTATTTAACTCAAAAAGAGGACGAATTAATTAAAACATCATTTGAAAAAGAGCCCTCTGTAGCGGTTGTCTGCACTTTTTCTGGAGAGGATAAAGAGATAGTTAAAAACACACTAGTATCAATGAAGAATATAAAATATGAGAATAAGAAATTATATTTATTGGATGATTCAAAAGGAAAAAAATTAAAAGAGGAGCTTAAAAGATATTGTACAAAAAATAATATTCAATATGTTTCAAGAGAGAATAATAATAATTTTAAAGCAGGAAACTTAAATAATTTTATTTTTAATTATTGTAATGAGGAATTTTTAATTATTTTTGATAAAGATGATTTTAAATTAGTAGATCCTAATATTATAATTGATTTATTACCTTTTTTTAAAGACAATAAATTAGCATATATACAAACAAAAAAAACCACAATAAATGGGACTATTTTTGAAAATGCGATTAAAGAAACAAATGCGTTTTTTTATAATCTAATCCAGCCAATTAATAATAAAAAAGATGCTGCTTTATTTGGGGGTTCTTTAGCATTAATGGATGTAAAGATACTTAAAAAATTAGGAGGATTTCCTAATTATTTAATAGAAGATATTGCATATTCCTTTAAAGCATTAATAAATGGATACAAAGGAAAATATATAAACAAAAGTTATTGTTTAAGTTATAAAATAGAGAGTTATAGTGAGTTCCAGAAACAGCAATTTAGATATAATTTCTCCAATACTCGGTTGCTTTTTGATTGTTATATCAAAAATATAACTAAAATTCCATTCAAACTTCATTTCAATTTTTTAATACAATTTTTAGGACTTCATTTTTTATCTGTTAGTCAATTTGTTTCTTCTATATTTTTAATCTTTTTTTTAATGTATATACCTGCAACTTATAATTTTTATATCTCTTTATTGCTGTTTGTTTTTTTATTTCCGTTTTCTATCTTAGTTTTTTCTAAAATTTATAATAATTCTTATAAAATTGGTATTTTTGCGTATTTAATTAATTTTTCTTTAATCCTTACTAGGATTTCTGCATTAATAAAAGGAATATTTAAGTCAAAACCGAACACCTATGGAGTTACGGGTTTGGGAAAAAACAAATTTGAATTTAAAAAAGTAATAAATAGGAGTGTATTAGGATTAATCTGCTTTATATTTTTATTATCTCCTATTTTTTTTATTCCATTTAATTTTATATATTTAATTATTATTTTATGGAATGCTTGTTTGTTTTTAACTACTTTTCTATTTCTATATCTGTTTGGTTAGTTTCTTGTTCATTTTTTTTATTTTTTATATCTTCTAATATTCTTTTTGTTTCATATTCATTTATACAATCAATTAATTTATTAGTTAATTCCCAAGAACACTTCCCATTTATACATCGACAACTTGTTGTATTTTCAGTATAACAAGAGTATATTTCTTTCCATTGGCAGTTAGTTGTTATTTCTTTTTCTATTGGTGCACAAATTTCAGTATTACAACCTTGTATAGAACAGTCTGAATCCTGTTCACATTCTTTAATTTCAATAGGAATATTTATATTTAAGTCTAAACACATGTTTTCTATTGTATTATCAACAATATAATCACAATATGTTTTATTTCCAGTATTTCTAGTTAATTCAAAATAGCAGGCGTCTTTGTCTTCTTGTGATTTAATTAAATTACATATGTTTGGGTTTTTATCAAAATTTAAAGCAATAATTAAACATTGATATTTTTTGGTTTCTTCTTTAATATATTCACACATTTTTGAGCTTTCTAATTCATAAGAAATTTGTTTAAAACATCCATCATTTTCTTCTTGATTTATACAATAAACGAGTGCGTTTAATTCTCTTCTTGCATCAGAAAAATAACTGTAAAATTCATTAATATTTACTTTTTCTCCAGGTAATTTTAATTCTGGGGGATTATCACTAAAACTTAAAGCAGTTCTTTCAAATACAGTTTCTTTTCCAGAATCAAAATAAGTTATTTTTATATATAAAGGAATTCCAAACTCATCATCATAACATACAGTTTGTGTAAAGTTTTTATATTTATTTACTAAGGGATTAGAAGAAGAGATACCTATTTTTGCTAGATTTGCAGCAGATAAGTCTTGATAATTTATTTGAAATTCTATTTGATTACAGGTTCTCTCAGCAAAATTTCTTTCTAAAATATCTCCTTTGAAATCTAATGATTTTGTATCTATTAAAACATTAAATGTATTTTTTGCTTCATTAGTTAGTTTATTATTAATAAATTTTGTTTTTGCATCGTTTATTTCAGCATCAAATCGTGAATCATTTATTATATCTGCACATAAAATATCTTCATCATACATTTGTTCACAAAAAGTAGTATTTTCTTTATTTAGATATACCCATTTTGTATCAACTTCAGATTTTGTGATAACTACTTCAGTTTCTCCTTTAAGTAAAAAGATATCTAAAGTTGTACCTTGTACTTTTTCAGAATAGGATATTTGATATGTTTCAGGCAATGTTAATTGTTTATCTAAAGAAGTCAATATTAATTCTTCTTTTTTCAAATTTTCGTTTGTTTCAATACATCCAAACAAAACTATACTTATCATCAAAACTAATAACAATATTTTTTTCATGTTTTAACCTCCCTTTATGTTTTTACTATTATTTTAATTATATCATTATGTTTTAAAATATACTCTTTTCCGACTATTTTTTTAGTTCTAACATTAATTGCACGAATAAAATGTTTACCA
>Ga0334887_1000954_pt1 | contig 41188 bp, 43 predicted proteins | sample GraSluR1_MG_10_FD_207217 | JGI IMG/M metagenome (GOLD analysis project Ga0334887, IMG submission 207217) | Sludge microbial communities from methane-producing bioreactor in Wageningen University, Netherlands - Granular Sludge_18_07-R1 | ecosystem: Engineered > Bioreactor > Anaerobic >...
CAGATGAAGGGGTTTTTTCAACAAACGCAGAGTTTGTTCCTTTTGCAAATCCTTCATTTGAAAGCGGACCGCCCGATGAAAACTCTATAGAACTTGCAAGAGTTGTCGATAGAGCAATAAGAAGTGCAGAAATCGTTGATGTTAAATCGTTTGTATTAGACGATGGTAAAGTACTTATGATGTTTATTGACTTGTGGATTTTAGATGATCAGGGCAACATAACAGATGCTGCAGGATTGGCAGCCATGGGTGCTCTCTTATGCACAAAAATTCCAAAATATGAAAATGGTGTGCTCGTTAGAGAAGGTAAATTAAAAGATCTTGCCCCAAAAGGAATTGTAACATCACATACATTCGGAAAAATAGCCGATAAACTTTATGTTGACGCTGTTTTAGATGAAGATGTTGCATCTGAGGGAAAAATAACATATGGTGTAATGGATGATAAAATCGTTTCTGTCCAAAAAAGTGGAGAAGCTGGTTTTTCCAAAGATGAGCTTTTTGAAATTATGGACATAGCATTTAAAAAACATTCTGAACTAAAGAAAATTTTAAAAGGTGATTAATATGGCTACTCCAACAACTAGGGGCGGAGTCAAAATTAGAAAGAGACTCAAACATATAAACGATCTAAAAACATCTAAATACAACTGTCCTGTATGCAAAAAAAAGACAATTGCAAGGATGCAGTATGGCGTATGGGCATGCAAATCCTGCGGTGCAACAGTTGCAGGCGGAGCATGGGCTCTAAATACAGGACCAGGTAAAGAAAATTTGAGAAAATTATCTTTGCTGCAGAAGAACACTACAGAATAGAGGGATGTTTATGTATGCTTGTGTAGAATGTGGTAAAGAAATTAAAAAAATTGAGCATAAATTTGTGAGATGCCCCTATTGCGGAAGCAGAAGACTTGCAAAAATAAGGCCTCCTGTTGCAAGAGAAGTATCCACAGATTAATACTTTTTTAATCCAAACAAATAAAAATTAAACTGGTTAAATAAAATTATGCTTTGTGAAGGTGCTGAGAGTGGAAAATATTATTAGGATTGAGAATGAAAACGCAGAAATATTAAAAGAATCATTAAAGCACCTTTTTGATTCAGACGATAGATCTAATGTGGTATTTCGTGTTAAAAATAATCACAAAACAAATATAAATCTATTAGTTATTAATATATTCGCTCAGGATTTAACAACTTTACGAGCGACGGTAAACACAATTTTAAGAATTTTAACAATGTATGATAATATTGAAAAAGAGGTGAAAATATGAGTATGGAAGAAGATATTGGAGCAATGCAACAACAAATGCAATTTTTAATGTTTCAGAGACAGAATTTTGAAATGCAAAACGATGAATATAAAACTACTAAATCAAGACTTGCAGATATAAAAGGTGATATTTTCAAAATTGAAGGCCCTTTACTTATACCCGTATCTAAAACTGATGCTGAAAAAGAACTTGATGAAAAACTGGAAAACAACGCTATTAAAATAAAAGCATTAAAAAAACAAGAAGAACAAATAAAAGAAAAAGTCAATGAAATGGTATCAGAATATAAAGGAAAGCAATAGGTGGGTTCATGGCTAAAATGTTGACAGGCATAAAAGGACTTGACGACATGCTCCATGGGGGAATACCCCACAATAAAAACGTTGCTTTGTGCGGGGGCCCAGGTTGCGGCAAAACTTTATTATCGTTTGAATTTTTATTGTTCGGAGCTAAACAAGGCGAAGCAGGATTGTTTATAACTCTTCAAGAAAGTGAGAAATCAATTTTATCTAATGCAAGAGCCACATTTTCAGAGTTATCAGAGGATATTCAACTTGCAATTAATGATAAAAAACTAATTATACATAAACCTTCATCGCTCGATATGAACGGTCTGCTCAGTTATATTGAAAAAACAGTTCTTGAAAAAAATATCAAGAGAGTGGTTATAGATTCTGCGAATGTGCTAAAACTAAATTTCAAAGATAATTATACCTATAGATTAACTATGCAAGAATTTCTAATTTTTCTAGGAAATATGGAATGTACTATGTTGGTAAACTATGAAGTCTCATATTCTGAAAGAGATAAAATGAAATTTAATCTGGAACAGTTTATGGCAGATGGAATTATTAATGTTTATAATTTAGTTAGGCAAGAAAAAAGAATTCGCGCCTTAGAAATTCTGAAAATGAGAGGAACACAGCATGAAAAAAACCTTGTTCCTTTTAGGATAACTACAAATGGCATTCAGGTTTTTGTAGGTGAAAATGTTTATTAGGTGTTTAAATGGATGTGGCAGACAAATGGGTTCAGCTTGCGTATGACTCTGATCCTGAAAAAAGATTGAAAGCAGCAAAACAATTAGCTGATAGTAATTCTCCTTTCGCAATGTTTGCCCTTCTTGAATTATCAGTAGATAAAGATGAAAATGTAAGGAAATTTGTCAGAAGTGTTTTAAAAGAAAGAAAAGATGAAAAAACCGAACAAAGCCAAATCCTGAGCGACTTGCTTATTGAGGATTTAGAAAATGAAATAAATGAGAATGAAAAACAAGTTAAAAAAGAAGAAGATAGAATTAAAATTGAAAAAATTAGGAAAAAACTTGAACCTTTTATTGAAAAATGTATTGAAGCTAAAGACCCTGAAAAAATAGAAACTGTTAAGAAAAAACTAATGCCCATGGTAGAACAAATAATAAAAAGGTGGGCAGACAGGGAAGATTACTTGGTAGAAATGTTTGGGGGAGAAGTAGAAGAAAAAGACGTTAAGAAAATTGAAAAAGAAGATAAAAAAGACGTTAAGAAATACCTTGAAATGATTTTATCGGCAGAAAAGATTGCAAGCGGTATTGGAATTCCAGAGATATCTTCTGACGAAGAAGAAAAAGAAACAGGTCCACAAAAAGATACTATTTTTGATGATGAAGAAATGGAATTGGATTCCATAGAAATTGAAGGAGATGTTAAAGATAACCCCTTCATCGAACCTATAGATAGAGCACTTTATAACCGGGCAATAAAAATAGTTTCAACTCCTGGAATAACAAAAAAAGCTGTTGATGAGCAAAAAAAACAAATCAAAAAAGAACTTCAGCTTAAAGTTAAAGCAGTTTTCAGTCTAGCTGCGATCAAATCTTCACACAGATATATTGAATGGTTAGATGAACTTGATGAAGGTATGAACAACATTTATACTAAAGATTTAGAAGTCATATCAGTAGAAGATAAGATAATCAAACCTGCCAGGGGCAAGGGAAAATCTCTTAAAAGAATTGTTATTAGTGATGGAAACAATGAATTCCCAGTATATCTATGGAAGGGAAGGGGAGATGGTATTTTCAAAGGGGAGAAGGTACGTCTTGAAAATGCTTCAGTTGAAATGTACCCCATGACTGAAGAATTAGTTCTTACATTAGATAAAAAAGATTCAGTTCTAATTGTATTGAAATAAATTCTAAATTATTTTAAAAAGTGATGGGATTATATTATTTAGATTGGGGCCGTAGTGTAACCTGGTCATCATACCAGCTTCGGGACAATTTCTCTTTAAAGCATGTTGGGAAACTGTGAAAAAGCTGGTGATCTGAGTTCAAATCTCGGCGGTCCCATTAATTTTATGGAAGATTATTAAAAATGAGAGATCATCTGTCTTTGGTCTATGGATAAATCTCCAACAGGCAAGCAAATTAAGTCTATTATTAAACCTCTATCTTTAACAAACTTTTCCCTAACAGCTCTAAAGTTTTTTGAAGGATTGTAAATATAAATAACATCTGCATTAGGAATTTTTAATTTTGATTCTAAATTGGGCCCTATGATTATAAGAAACATTTCTTTTTTTGTGAATTTTTCAGATATATCATTAATATTATCTTTTCCCAAAACATTAGATATTAGAGTAGAATCAAATCCATTTTGATTTAAAATTTCTTGAACTTTTGAAGCCTGCGTCTCAGAATTTACAAAAATTAATGATTTTTTTCCAGCATTTTTTTGGAGATGCGATAATAAATAATTAACTTTTGAATGTTCGGTTTCAGAATTCAAAAAACTTTCAAAGATATCTAAAAATCCTGGTTTGAAAATCCATCTTGATTCAGCGACCGATATGGGCGATTCTGAATAAAAGATAAAGGGTGGCATTTCTTGATTAAATTTCTTAATCTTATCAATAACAGAATTTCCTGATTGTAGAATTTGGTTCATTTTCAGGATTCTATCGATTTTAGGTTTTATAAAAGAATCACTTACCTTCTCACACATTCCCTCAAGTATTTCAATCTCTTCATTATTAAGCAAATGTGGTTTTTTATCATTTGGAAAATAACCATATTCCCTTAAATTATCGTAATCCCTTATGTAAAGTCTCCATAAAGTTCTTTTAATTAAATACGTAAGTTCTTTCGATGTTTTTTGCTTTCCGAATGAATCAATACTAGAAAGAATTTTGTTTAAAGTAGTATAATATTTTAGCAAATTTTCTACGTTTCTTCTATATTGTTTTAAAGGAAATCCAGCTATTCTAAATCGTATCTGCTTTAGATCATATAGTGAAACGTAACCATTTGATAATTGTAATTCACTTATCAGATTTAATTTATGCAATTCTTTTAATACATCCACCATTCTCCAATGGATAAAATCCCTTAAATCATTAAATTCTGTTGGGTGATTTATAGATCTTAACTCATTAAAAAACTGGTTTGAAGAAGAAACTTGAAATGGCGAATTTTGAAAAAATATACTTCCCAAATTGGAACATTCTAAAATGTATGTTGCAGCATCTAAAGATTTATCTCTGAGTGAAACGGACATATAATTTACATTCGTTGGTGCGAGTATATTTTTAAGATTTCTGAAAACAGACACATCACTTTGAGATGAAAGAGGGGTATCTACGATAACGCAACCTACCTCATCTAAAAAATCTTTTCCTTGTCTTGATATGAAAGTATCTACATCCATAAGTATTACATCAATTTTCGAATATTCCTCCTGCCCCATATCATCATTAAAAGAATTGATATTTAATTTTAAAATCTTCTTCAATTCTTCTAACAATGTCTGTTTTTTGGAATCTTGAGTGCTCAGAATTAAAACTTTTTTACCAGATTCTTTTACGGAATCAATTATTTTGGCAGAAAGACTTAATTTGTCTCGTTCTTTATCGATCAAAAAAATGGTGCCTGACGAGTTATTGAATCTTTCAAAAGCAGTTTTGAGAAAAGGTGTTGACTGAATAGAACCACAAACTATATTGTTACTACTAAAAAATTCTAAACTATCGGGTCCTCCCCCATTGACAGCATTTACATCTCTTGATTTCTTATTTTGAGGATTGGTCGTACAGGCAGACTCAGGTTTTAAATCTAAACTTTCTGGTTTTTTGTGGTAATTCATAGTAATATTTATGAAGGGAAATTCTTTTAAAACCTAACTACGATATCCATTGTGATGGAAAAGGAAAAAATCATAATAATTACTATTGATAGAGACAATGATATGTTTGAAAAAACAGGAATAACTGGGCCCATAATTGGCAGGGATAAAAACTTGAAATGTGCTAATGCCTTGATTCTAGCAGACCCTGAAGATGTGGATGCTAATGTTATTTTTCAAGCCATAAAAACTTTTGATGAGTTATCAAAAAAATCAATATATGATATTGAAGTATGTAGTTTGACGGGCAGTGTGAATCTAGGATTTGAAGCAGACTCAAACATATCTCAACAATTAGACAGCGTTTTATCCCAATTCCCTGCTCAAAAAGCAGTAATTATAACTGACGGAGGGGATGATGAAACAGTTTTGCCAATAATATCGTCCAGAGTAAAAATAAATTCGGTTAAACAAGTTTATATGAAACAGTCGAAAGAATTGGAAAAAACATATTTTGTGATATTGGAGAAATTAAAAGATCCTTATTATGCCAAAATAATTATAGGAATACCTGCAGTTTTATCCGCACTGTTAGGAATAACATTGTACATGAATTTGGGATTAGAAATATTTGCAATTTTGTTATCTTTGTTTCTTTTTATGAGATTGTTCAAAATAGATGAAAGAATCTACAGATTTGTCAAATCTTTTGAATTTTCAGCAGAAAAAGTTTCGTCTTTGTTGTATTTTATCGGAATTATTATTTTAATTTTTTCATTTTGGATAGCCCAACAAAAAACTTTCCACTCAGAGTATCAGTATATTGAAAAAAATCTTGCAAATGGTTTTAGGAGTGCAATAAACGTTGGATTGTTTGGATTTCTTATAATCTTTGGAGGGAAAATGTGGGATAATTGGACGGAAAAACACGATATGATGGTTATCTTGCATGGAGTGTACTCCGTTTATGTTGTTTTGTTATGGATGATATTGCTCACACTAACTGATTGGATACTCCTAGATACAAACCCTGCAATTTCTTTTGGAGATTTGTTTTTTGTGATTTTTTATTCTGTATTTTTGGGTTTTATGTCTCTTAAAGTTTTAAATACTGTAAGAATCAATGTACTTAAAAAACTTAGATTAGAAGATAAAGTTGTAATGAGCACCGAAGGTATGTATATGGGGCGTGTTAAAGCAGTTTCTAAAAAAGATAATAAAATTATAATTGAAACTCCTTTTGGTAAAAGATTTGCCCTTCCTTTTTCCCAAGTTAAAAATATGGTTGAAAACAGATTATTTATTAAAGTTTAAAGGGTGAATTAAATGGATGTTGTAGATGATAAGATAGTAAATTACTTCTTCACTAATAAAAATAAACCAGTTTTTTATTCAAAAAATTTGCATCCCGAAGTTTGGGCGCTTTTCCAAGCAAGATACAGCAGATCAACAGAAGGGTTGAGAGAAGGGTTTATTAAATTGTTAAAAGAGGCAAACAAAGAATATTTGGCGTTGAGAGAAACTTTTGAAAAGAATGATGAGCCAAGTGTGGAGCTAACACATGCATTAGATAAAGCTGTTAAATTTATGGATAAATGGGTTTTGGGATATGGACATTCCTCTGTTGCAGAAGGAGCAGTTACTGGTGTTGGAATAGAAGGTATTTCTATTTTAACAACAAAATACATTGAAACTGCGAGGTTGTGTTCATTTATTGAAAAATCAACCAGGTATGTTCATTTTGATAGGAATTCGTTTTATAAACCTAAAAAGATTGAAAGTTCAAAATTCTCAAAAGATTATGACTATATAATTGATTTGTTGTTTACAACGTATGAGGATTTGCACGAACCTGTTTTAGAATATGTAAAAAAAGCAACTGAACAAGACAAACAAATAAATGAAAAAGCATGGATTCGGGCATGCGAGGCCCGTAGATTTGATGCAGTGAGATATTTGCTTCCTGCTGCAACAAAAACTTCTTTTGGATGGACTGTCAATGCGAGAGAGCTCGCCCACACAATACAAAAATTAAAGTCCTACCCATTAGAAGAAACTCAGGAAATAGGTGATATGCTAGTATTGGAAGGAAAAAAAGTTCTTCCATCACTACTGAAATATGCAGATAAAAATGAATACTTGGAAAACCGCGAAACCGCACTAAATAAGTATTTTGAATTGAATTCAGAAGAGAAAAAAGGATATAATGATGTTAAGCTTGTTGATCCAATACCTGAAGATGAATTTTCAAATGTGTTGATTGCTTCATTAATTTATAAAAATTCAGTTTTGAGTTATTCTGAAGCTATGGAAAAAACAAAAAAAATGAATTATAGAGAAAAAATAGATATATTCAATAAAGTAATTGAAGACATGGGAACTCACGACATGCCACCCAGAGAGTTTGAGAATATCAACTTTTTATGGGATATTACAATTGATTATGGGGCTTTTAGGGACATTCAAAGACATAGGATAGTTTCCCAGAGTGAACAGTTGTTGACAACGTTTTTAGGATATGAAACTCCAGAAGATATTGTTAATGCAGAATGTTCAAATGAGTATTCTAAAGCTATGGACACTGCAGACAAGGTTTTCAAAGATATTTTTCAAGAAATGCCTTATTATGCCCAATATGTTGTTCCTTTAGGGTATAGAAAAAGGGTTTTGATGGCAACAAACTTTAGAGAACTCCACCATATAATAAAAATCAGAAGTACTCCTCACGGCCATATATCTTATAGAAACATTGTTCAAAAAATGCATCTTTTGCTCAAAAATAGATATGGAGAATGGATTAAATCAATTGATTGTAATTTTGACCAGGTGGACTTGGGAAGATTGAAAAGCGAGTTGAAAATCCAGGAAACTATTGATTCATTTGAAAAATAAGTTGGGATCTTATTTAGTTGTTAAAAATGGTAAAAGAAAAGGTTTATATAATGTCTCATACATCAATTATAGTGTTTTATAGGTGATTATTATGGATGATGACACAAAAAAGAATATAGTACCTGACATTAGTGAAAGTACAGCAAAAAAATTAGGGGAAAAACCTGATTATGGAAAAGGATTAACTACAGAAGAACTTAAAGCAGGACAACTAACTCCTGAAGAAATAAAAAATGGAGGGAGAGGAAAAATACCTGATGAAGAGAAAACTGTTGATGTTCCTGTTATTGAAGAAACCGATGTAAGGACAGAAGAAAATGAACAAGGAAGATTTCCATCAAAAGAAGACCAGCAAGAAAAATGGGGTCCTGATTATAGAGAAATACCTGCTTTTATGAGAGCGAAACAAAAAAAACCAGAAGAGAAACCTGAAAAAATTTATGATTTAAATGAAAGTGACATGGAACCAGTTCCAGATAAAACTGATGAAAAACCATTATTCTTTGAGATAGATGAATTTGAGGTTGTGGACACCACAGTCGCAGAAAATAGAAATGATGAAAAAGTAAAAAAATTAATTTCAAATCTTGCAGAACAATTAAACGTAATTAAACAAAACAAAATACTAGAAGAAAAAAGAATACTGGAACGATGTGCCAGGTATTATTGGGCAAGTTCAAAAAATAAAGATGATTTAACACCAGAGTTTTTAGATATTTTGGAACCAGCCACAGTCGCTGAAATCAAAAAAGACTTTGATGAACTTTATAAAAGAACAGTTGAAACGATGGCCAAATCTGGCAGATGCATTATTGATGGAAAAGAATATACAGATTTAGATAAAAAAGATATTTCAGAGGTTCTTTTAACGCACATTAAACATTATGTTAAAATTTTAATTGGTATTGAAAAAAAAGACAGCGAACCTGTAGAGGAAATTGCCGAACCAGAAAAAAAAGGTGAACCTGTTATTCCTAATAACAAAACAAAAGAATCTTATGAAAATGCAGGAAAAGAATATGCAGATTTATTGGTTGCTAAAGAAAAGATCTTCAGAAATAAATATGACAAACAACTGCTATTAAATGAGAAACAAATTATCGACCAATATCAAAGATATTTGGAAAATGAAATATTAAAAATAGATACAGAACAGTTTGCAGAAGAATTTGAGGAAAAGAAATTTGAAAAGGAAATTATTTCATCTGAATTAAGAAAAGTTGCACAAGAAATGGGTAAAAAAAGAGAAGGAGACAACAGATTCTTATACGGGATTGAAAGAAGAATAAGGAGCGTACCGGGAATTGTTGGAACTTTCGCAATTGGTGCAGCAGGACTAGCGTTTTTACCTGTTTCAGCAGTAGTAGGAGGAGTTTTGATTGGAACTTTTGCAATTTTGAGAGGAGTTTCAGGTTATTTAACCGCAAATGGTTTGATGACAGGAGCACATAGATTTTTTAGACAGAGATTTGGTGAAAATGAAATGAGCAAACTTGGTGCTTCAGTTATGTACCACAAAGAAATAGGGTATGCAACAACTGACGCAAGCGCCGCATGGCATAAAAAAACTCTGGTAAAAATAAAAAACTTTTTTGGGAGACTAGGAGACAATACAGAAATACTTGAAAGAAATATTGATGCAGATAAAACAACAAAGGATATTTCAGAAGGATTGGTAAATTATGCAGTTAAATTCAGAAGATATAAAATAATTAAAACAATCGTAAGTGTTGCAGCAGGTATTGCGGCTGCAATTATTTCCCCAGATATGTTGAAGAATATGGTAGATGGAATTAAATCAACATATACTGCAAATGTTGCTAAAAGCACCGAAGTAGTGCCAGATACAACAATACATGAATTAGACATGCCTGGACAATGGAAAGAATTCTGGGGAATTGGAAAAACTCCTACAGAAACAGTTGTTCCAGATTCATTAACGGTCCCTATGGACGCAACAACTCAAATAGGTGGTCTTGATCCATTAAAAGGAACAATGTGGGATATGACAACACATTCTGGCATGGCACCTTATGCTACAGGTATGGCTCCGCAAAGTGTTATTGACACAATTGCGCAGGTTGATACTCTGGCAGTTGCAGAAGAAACTGCAGTTATGGGTAGAACTGCCATTAGTTCTGCTAAAGATGCAGTTTCCACAGGATTAGATGTAAGTGCAAACCCTGGAGAAGGTATTTGGCACATTGCTGAAAGAGCTGCTGAATCTCATTTTGGCGAAAGTTTTACTTCCCTACCTGAAGATGCGAAAAATATTGTGATTGACAAACTCACAAAATCAGTTCTTGCAGATCCTACCAAAGTGGGATTAGAGGCGGGAGAGATGATGAAAGATACTGCAGGAGCAACAACATGGTTAAGGCCTGGAGCAACAATTGAAGGTCTTGCTGATAAAGCAGCAGTCACAGACATGCTAGGGAAATACGGGGAATTTGTTGAAACAGCAAAACCTACTGCAAATATTGTTAAAGCAGCCAAAACAGTTGTAAAAACTAGGTAGGTGATGTAAATGGGATTTGTTCAAAAAATGAGGATAAGAAGATCAATTAAAAAAACAGTTAAAGAATGGGAGAATAAAGGTATTGAACCTGATCAATTGATGGATAAACTAGATACAATAATCGAAATTGCCAAGAATTGGGAAAATATTGCCAAGAATTCGGAAAATACAACTCTTATTTCAGAATGGATGAGAAAAAAAGAACTTATGAAACCTGAAACACAAATAAAAAAACGGATAAGTAAAGCGAATATTGGAGATGCGATAGCTTTGAGCGGAACAATTGTTGTAGGTTCTGCAGAACCACCTGCGCATCCTGCATCTTGGGTTTTCATAGCAGGAACAATTGCAATTGGGATAGGAGTTTCGCTATATAATAGATTTAAAGCTATAAACATAGCAAATAAAACAAATAAAAAAGTTGACAAATATTTGGAAAAACTAAAAGCAGTGATTACTCAAACATTATATCTAGCATCTTTTGTTACCGCAATATCCACATTCAAAAATGTTGAGTTTCCATTAATCAAATATCCTTTAACTGGAATTATTGGGACTTATGGAGTACTTATGTATTTTGCACAAAAAATAAAAGATGAAATGCTTAAAAAGATAGTTAAAGAGAAAAATGTTTAAAGTTCTTCTTCTGTTATTATTTTTATTTTGTTTTTCTTAAGCAATTTAGTGGTAACTCCATCCCCTTCAATAACCTTTCCTGAGAAAGTTCCATCATAAATTTGGCCACAACCGCATGAAGGGCTTCTTTGCTTAAGAATAGCCTCTTTGATGTTGTATTTCTTTGCGATTTCCAATACTTTCTCAGCTCCAATCTCAAATTGTTTTGTAAAATCTTCACCGTCTTGAGAAAAAACTTTATCTCCTTTCTGTTCAAAAGGATCGCGAGGAATTTCCAATCCTCCCAAAATTTCAGGGCAAACAGGAATAAGAACCTCTTTTTTAGCCAATTCCAAAACCTTTTTACTGGGTTTGGTTTTACCATTATATCTGCAATTTATTCCCAATAAACAAGCACTGCAAAGTTTCATAATATTTGTTTATTCCAAAGTTTTAAAAAATAGTAATGCTTAATGAAATTATGGATTCTGAAATAAATAAACTCATAGATTTAGAAGAAAAAAGGCAAAAAAACACAATAGGTCTAATTGCCTCGGAAAATATTGTAAGTCCACAGGTGAGAGAGGCAACAGGTTCTGTTTTAACACATAAATATGCAGAAGGTTATCCTGGAAAAAGGTACTATGGTGGAAATCAAATTATTGATGAAATTGAAACAATGGCAATTGAAAGAGTTTGCAAGTTATTTGGTACAAAATTCGCAAATGTTCAGCCGCATGCAGGTTCTCAAGCAAATATGGCAGTATATTTTGCTTTGATGGAGTATGGGGACAAGTTTTTGGGTTTGGATTTATCACATGGAGGCCATTTAACACATGGCTCCCCAGTTAATTTTTCAGGAAAAATATACAGGCCCATCCATTATCAAGTCAATAAAGAAGGATGGCTTGATTACAATGAAATAGAAAAAATAGCAAAAAAGGAAAAACCAAAACTTATCCAATGTGGTTACACAGCATGTCCAAGAACAATTGACTTTAAACGTTTTAAGGAAATCGCTGATTCAGTTGATGCTTATTTGATGGCAGATGTTGCCCACACTGCAGGTTTGATTGCAGGTAAAGCTTTTCCAAGTCCAGTTGGCTACGCAGATGCGATTACTTTTACAACTCATAAAACACTAAGAGGGCCAAGAGGTGCAGTTATGCTTTGGGACAATGAAGAATTAGAGAAAAAAATGAGGATGGCAGTTTTCCCGGGTTTACAAGGCGGACCAATGGAAAATGTGATTGCAGCAAAAGCAGTTTGTTTTTATGAAGCAATGCAACCTGAGTTCAAGGAATATGCAAAACAAGTTGTCAAAAACGCTAGAACATTGGCAGAGGAATTGATGAGTTTGGGTTTCAAACTCATCACAGAGGGTACTGATTCACATTTAATTTTGATTGATTTACACAACAAAGAAATAACAGGAAAAGAAGCTCAAAACTGGTTAGAAACAGCAGGAATTGTCTGCAATAAAAATACTGTTCCTTACGATGATAAATCACCTTTTGTAACCTCAGGAATAAGATTCGGAACCCCAATTGTAACAACTCGTGGAATGAAAGAAAGTGAAATGAAAATGATTGCAGATTGGGTCAACAAAATTATTGAATCTAAAGGAGAAAACTCAGAAAAGATAAAAAAGGAAGTTGAAGAGTTTGCTGGCAAATGGCCTTTGTTTGCTTGAATGAATACTATTTAAATATATTTAACAAAAAAGATACGTATGGATAAAGGAAAAATATTGTTTCAAAAAGGACCGCAATCAACATCTGATAAAATATTTTTTACTAGTAATAGTATAAGTTACTTATTTCTCTTCATAGTAGCACTTTTTATCTTGGGAAGCGGACTTTCAATTATTTTTATAAGTGCATTAGGAATTTTGATGAGTGGAAATTTCATTATATTGATATTTGGTTTTTTTGGGATACCCCCAATCCTTATAGGAACGTTTCTATTTATATGGGCAATTCAAATAAATAAAATAAATTATAAAATAATTTTATATGAAAAAGGCATTGAAGCAGAATACAAATATGAAAAAATATATGTCCCTTTAGATAAAATAAAAGAGATTAAAATGCATAAGAAAAAACTTTTTATTGAAACTATAGAAGGAGAGAAAAAAACAGTTTATGTAGATCCTTCCTATACGTATAAATACGGGATAAATAAATTAGCAGCACTTTTTTCAAACCAAAGCGAAAAAGAATTCTTAGAAGCATATTCAAAAATAAAAAAAGCAAAAAATATTGAAATGATCTAATCCAGATCGTTTAAAACTTCATCAAGGTTTTTCATTCTTTTTACTTTTGGATGAAAGTAAAACATACATCTTGAAGTATGTTCACCAATAACATAAATTTTTGGTTTGTTTTTTTCTAAAAGAGAATTTAAAGCAATTCCAAATTCAGTATGCATCCCTGTCCCTCCTTGTTTATCGCTGATTAAAACAAAAACATCGCAATTTCTAACCCCTTCAACATCTTCGTTTGTGTATTTAACAGAAAGTTCCATGTTTTCTCCATATTCTCCTCGAAGATTCTTATGTTCTGTCCAATCATTAGCTATCTCATAACCTCTGCTTTTGAGATATTGAAAAACTTCGATAATTTTTTCCCTATCATAAAACCTGCCTGAAACATAAAATCTCATGAAAATTAAATTGAACTTACCTTAATAAAAGTTTGCCTGATAAAAATATTATGGATATATTTCAAGCAATTATTTTAGGCATTATACAAGGGATAACAGAATGGCTACCCATAAGCTCTGAAGCTATGGTAACATTAGCGGGCAGGTTTTTATTTGATCATGGATATCAAGAAGCTTTGGGCACTGCAATATGGTTACATACCGGAACAACAATTGCTGCAATAATTTATTTCCGGGAAGAAATTATTGATATTGTAAAAAGTGCCTACACTAAATCAAACAAAGATCTTTTGATTTTTTTGATGATCACAACGATTATTAGTGGGATTGTGGGTTTTAGTTTTTTGATTTTTTTGTTTAATTTTATCATTCCTGATGAGATATTCACTACTGTCATTGGTATTTTTTTAATAGGTATTTCATATCTCCAAAAAAAAGCTTCGGCAGGAAAATTAACAGAAATCAAACCGATTAAGGCTGTTGCTGTTGGAATTGCCCAAGGGTTTTCGATTTTACCTGGCATAAGCAGATCTGGGATTACAATAGTAACTCTTTTGATGGAGAAATATAATTTAAAACAGTCACTTAAATTAAGTTTCCTGATGAGCATACCAGTAACTTTTGGAGCAGGTATTCTTTTGCCAGTGATAAAAGAGGGTTTTGTGATATCCATTCCATTAATAATTGGCAGTTTGGTCGCAGCATTAGTGGGTTTTGTAACAATAAAAAACCTTATGAAATTTGCTGAAAAAACAAATTTTTCGAAAGCAACGCTCATTTTAGGTTTGATAATAACCATTATAGGAATAATATCTATTATTCTACAAGCCGTTTAAATGTTAAATACGAATAAATGAATAAATACGCTGCAATCAGAAATATTGGGGCCATGAAAAACAAAAGGGCACTTGGAACAAAAAAAGCAAATAATATAAATATAGAATATAATCTAAATAAAACACCTGCTTTTTCATGAGTTAGATCCCAAACCATCTCATTACTTATTGTCCAGGGAGTTCTTATTCCCATAAACCAATTTTGTTTGAGTTTTGGGAGTACAACACCTATATAAAAAAACAATATAGAAAATGCAGGTAAAATAAATTGAGTAAAATTGAAACTATGTCCTAAGTTCCAAAATAGAGTCAATAAAAACAAGTAAAACATGAAAAAAACAAAAACCAATATGAAACCATAATAAACATCTTTAAAATGTTGAAAATTCTTTTTGAGAGGATCTATGTTTGGAAGAAATGAAAAAAAAATCAAACATATTAAAGTTAATGAAGGAAGTAAGAAAGTGCCGATTAATTTTCCTGAATAACCATCTGCCTGGCCTTCAGCATTCCAGTGAGAGGCCATTTTTTCAGGTAATTGATTGTAAAAATAAAGTCCAATAATAAAAGATACCAAAACTGTAAAAACAGCTAAAATAAACTTTTTATCCATAATAAAAAAACACGTGTTAAATTAATAAATTTATGTTTTTCACTACACAACAAAAGGTTTTTGAATTTGAGAGAATATGATGCAGGATCTAATTAATATCTTTCTCAGAGCGAAGCTTTGAGGGTTGGTGAGTTGTTTTTTTCAGAAGTTGTACTAACCTTATTAAACCATACCCAATTATTAAAGTCCCCACAGTTATATTTAATATTTGAATAACAATTACTGGTATCGTGCCTTTGAGTAATGAAAAAAACAAAACGGATCCTCCCATAAATATAATTGTAGAAAATCCTACTCCAAGACCAAAAAGATAAAGCTCTTTTTTTTGTAAATTGTACTCGATTGCTTTTGCAGAGAATAAGCCTGTGAAGAAAACAATTGATAAAGGATTAGAAATTGCAAGTAAAAAAACAGATGTAAAACTTGAAAATAAATCTGTTGTGTTCACTACGGTTTCAGAAATTCCACTACTTATCGCCCCATTAATAATAATTACACCAAAAATAACCAAGATGATTGAACTGACTATTCCAAATACTTTTTTTACTTTTTTATTTTCAAGCAATTCCCCGACGCCCAAAATTGAAAGGGCAATATAAATATAACTAACAATAGTTGCAGCTAAAACACCCATTAGTCCATCAAATACAGTTTTTTGTAGAGCCAAGCTGATTACAAAAAAAAATATTGGACCAATTGCTAATTGAATAATTAATCCCACTCCCAAACCATTCTTTAAAATTGAAAATGTTTTTTTCATTGAAGATTTTAAAAGAACTAAATTTAAAATTCTTTGTAAAGCATTACACTTATTGTATGGCAAAAAATAAAACAACAAAAGAAAATATTTGGTGTATGTTTTTGGACTTGTTTTTATATTAAATGCTATTTAAAAAAATTCAATAGAGACAATTCACAACCTTTTTTAAACTTTTTCCAACACAAAAAATATGTGGCAGCCCCAAAAGTAATATATCATACTGGCAGTGTTGATGCTGAATATACTGTTGAAAGACTAAAAGCAAAGAGGAGTATGAGAAATGTTGCTTTTGAAAGAATGCGCTATGGAGATTTAACTGAATTAAAAGGAAAGGCAGTTATGATTTGGGGAAATGGAGATGAACATCAAGCATCTTATTATTTTGATTGGCCAGGATCTGAACCTTTAACTAAAATTAATATTGATCAACATTCAGACATTTACGAACAAATCGGGGGTGAAGCTCTTTATTGTGGAAATCATTTTCTTTATTCGACTTATAGGCCCAAAAGAAAAGGTGCTTTGCTTTTGCCGTCTAGATTGATTAAAGGGGAAATGAGTTTGCCGTGTTACGTGGAATCAATTCCTTTTTTGAATCCTAACAATATAATCAAAGGGAAATTTACGGAAGTTGAAATACAGATGTTGAAAGACCCTTTACATATAACCATTGATTTAGATATTGTAGATATGTTCCCCGTTTTAGATGAATATGTTGGAATTAACTGTTGGTCCGATAATTATTTAATGCAAGTAGTGAAAGGATTAAGCTCTAATGAATGGTTTAGGTTTGATGTCGGAGGGATAACGTGGGAATATGAAATATATCCTGAAAGAAAAGATCAAGTTAGACATATAACAAAACCTGCGTATTCTAAAAAAAGATATGAAGAAGCTTTAAGAATTATGAAAAGGCTTCTTTTGATAGCGTTGGAAAAAACATCTGGGTAAATCGGTTGTAATACTTTTTTATAATCTAATAAACTTTCGAAATTACGGGGGCATTACCCTTATAAACACTTTGAAACACAATATATTTATGCACCTCTACCCAAATACAAAAATACCCTCCACCCCGTTGGGAAGGTTCTTTAGAAAACCATTAATTGAAAAATCACTTTCGGAATACTATTACGGTTTGGGTTTTGAATATACCCATAAATTTGACACAAATTATAGAAAAAATGATTTGAGAATTGCAAAATACTGTTTCAAAACCGCGTTGAGATGTAATCCTGAGAATGTGGATGCCAACATAGGGCTTGCCGCAGTGCATATAAGATTACGATCGAAACGTCATCTTCGAAAAGCCGAGAAATTGCTGGAAAATGCATTGGAAAAAAAACCAGGGGTTGCAGAAATAAAACTTAATTTGGGTAGAGTGTATAATCTAAGAGGAGAATTAAGCAAGGCGATTGCAATCATAGAAGAAGCAAAACAAATTTCGCCGACACACCCAACAATAAATCTTGATCTGGCAGAGATGTACCTAAAACGTTTACAGGAAGATAACAAAAACCCAGATAAAAATGATATTGATAGAATAAAACAATGTCTTAAGATAGCTATATCCTCAAATTTTACACCAATAAGAGAAAGAGCCATAAAGTGGCTAAATAAGTTAGAGAAATAGAGTAGAGCATAATAAACAAACCGCCATAAACAAGAATTATATTGATCGTTTTTTCTACAAAAACCATGCAATATCGCAATCATCACAATTTCTAATGAGGGCATATATAGAAATGTTGTTGTGAGTATAAAACCTCCAGGACCAATAGAAGAGCTTGAAAAATAAATCCCATGATTTCAGATTCTACACACAAACTTGAAAAAAACATAAAGATACGCAGAATCAACAAAAATAGTAGAGCAATTACTTTTAATTGCGTTAGAGAAAATTATTCCTTATAAGATTTCAGTAAAAGTTCCCAAGATTTTTTCCAATTTTTGTTTGATAAAACACTGTAACATGCACCTTTATACGTCCAAGCAGTTATATAATCTGGTTTACATTGTTTGGCATATTCCACTGCTTTTGGAATATCAAAACTGTTTTTTATCTTGAAATTTTGGATCCAAATTTGAGATTGTTTTTTTCCAATTTTACATTCTTTTGTAATTTTTTGTCCGACATCTTTAACAAATTCTGGTCCTTTATTGATAAATTCTAACCAATAGGGATCTTGCCAATAGGGATCAGATCCAAAAACATCAATACTTTTTAAACTTAAAAAATCTTCCCAAACTAATGTTTCATCACGTTCGGCAGGATATAAACAAATAAATGTTTTTCCTTTTGAGTTTAGATCTTTATATAATTTTGCCAAAGAATCTATAAAACATACCAAACTTTTGTTTTTGAATTCTGTTAATTGCTTTGTAGAAGCGTTTTCAATATTTTTTTTGTATTGTTTTTTAAATTTTAATTTACAGTACTTGCAAAAACAACCCTTCTCTTTTGTTTTTTTATTGTTATAAAAAGCAGGTTCATCAAAGAAAATACCATCTGAAAAATTAGCAATTTTCTTAATTTGGGCTTTCATGAAATAGAGAAATTTGGGATTATTGAAACATGCCTTCGGAATTATGCGTCCTGAAGATAAAACTTGCCATGTATCAATGTTTTTAAATATAAAAAAACTTCCTCCCTCTCCGCCAAAAGTATTGCCGTGGGCCCAAAAATTAACAATAAACTCGACATTGTATTTTTTAGATATTCTATATATCTCTTTGGTAGAAGGTAAATAAAAATCGAGTTCGTATTCTGAAGCTGCAAAAACAATATGATTAATGCCAGATGCTTTTAATTCTTTTAAATCTTTTTCAAAATGCCAGGGGAAATGTGTCCCGTAATAACTAACCCCGAACGATATGCCCATAATGTGTTTATAAAATCAAAACTTAAAAAGATATCTTTATTTGATTTTTCTAAAAGGAACAGGATTGTTTTTTGTGTATTCAATTATTTCGGGCCAAATTTCTATTGATTCTTTGATTTGGACATATTCTTTATCAATTAGATCCACATGAAATGACACAAATTCACCAGGTCCATCGACAGATATGGCTCCCTCGAGTATTTTATCATAAAACACTTCTCCAGGAATTTGATGTATGTTTGTTTGTTTTGATAATCTTATTAAAGAATTCCAAAGTTCATAAAGGTCATTTACATCATAAGAGGGGTTCTTTTCTAATCTAACTTTTAATTCATCTATACTTTTTACACCATTGATTATTGTTTTTTTGATGATGGTTGCTATCTCCTCAATTATAAAATCCTTAACAATATTATTTCTATTTTCCATATTCCTACAATGTGTTTGAACAGCAGGACAATAACCCACATGAATGTTAGGTTTATGAGAAAACTTCCTAAATATATAATCCTCAAATCTCAGTTGTGTTGGTAAAAAACAGATAAAACCCTCTGTATTATCCAGTCCTAATACTGCACCTGTAAGCCTGTAATCAGATTCAACAACACAAGGTTCATATCTATTTATAATATATTTTAAAGGAACCTCGCCTCTCAAAGTATCCCATTTTGGATTTTTTAAGAATTCGTCAATTATATCTTTAGAATCTATATCTGCATCCCCTGAAAGATAACTTTGAACAATTTTTATTGTTGCTTCTTTATTTAAAACACCTGGTTCAACAGTTACATAACCATCTTGCAAACCTCTGACCGATACATTTAACTCTAAATCAGTGTTGCTGTCAATTAGATGTTTGCCAGTTATTGTTCCAGGGTTTTGTCCCATATAAACTTTGACTTTCATACCTATCATTGATGAATAAGCAGATATGATGTCCATCTCCACATTTTTAAATCCATCTACAGTTGCAGAATAATGCCCTTCTAAGACGGAATTGGGATTTTTTTCTGCTCCCTCCCCAAAAATACCATAAGGAAAAATGTCATCGTCCACAGATATAAAGTGATTCCCTAAAGTAGCCAACAAAATCCAGTTCCTATTGCCCCCATAACTAGGTTTCATCATATTTGGAATTAAAGGATCGGGATTTTCCTTATGAAGTCCTTTTAAAAATGTGTTTTTCTCTTCTGGACCAACATACCATATATCTGCAAAAGGATTTTCATCTTTTACTCTTTTTAGGTTTTGTAGAGTTATACTGCTTTTTTCCAATGAACTATCATCAAAAACAATTATGGGAGTATTGTGACCGAATCTTTCAAAGTTTCTGGCATAAGCAGTAACGCAGTTTTGAACTTCTCTTGGCCGATAGGTAGGTATTGTGAATAAGAGTTTGGGCATGTTATAGGATATGGTTTCTTGATTTATAAATTTGTGATTAAAAAAAATGCAATATTAAGTAAAAAATAGTGTTTTTTACCTAAATATTTAAATTAATATTTTTCTTTTTATATTAAAAAAGGTTATGAAAAAAATAAAATAAAAAATAAATATTAAATTATTTTGTTTTTTCAGCTATTTTTCCAATCCATACGGTTGCCAAAACAGCTATTATTGTAACTATTACTGCATAGATTATTGAAGCTATTATGGTATCTGAAGCTCCGAAAAACTCTGCAAAAATTGCCTGGATTGCTCCATTCCAAGCCAACGCTGCCACAAGCCCAAAGGCTGTCGTGATCAATAACGCCATTTTTTCAATAACTTCTTTTTTCATATAATCACCCGTATGAGTATTGTTGGTGAATTTTTAAGGCTTTGGCTAAAAAGAAAGAATTATAATCTGATAAGAAGAAGCTGATATTATGGAATTCAATAAATTAGTACCTGAATTAATTGTTTCGAATTTAGAAAAAAGCTTGAATTTTTATGAAAAAATACTAAATTTCAAAATAGAATATGAAAGAACAGAAAATAAGTTTGTTTTTTTATCATATAATGGAAGCCAGATTATGATCCAAGAGATGACAAATAAAACAAAAAAAACATGGATTAGTGGAAAATGCGAGTATCCTTTTGGGAGGGGTATTAATTTGCAAATTGAAACCAATGAATTGGATAGGATTGTTGACTCTTTGAAGAAAAATAACTGGAAAATAGAGATGGGGCCTGAAAAAAATGTTTACAGAAAAGACAACGAACACATTAAAATGAGAGAAATTTTGGTTATGGATCCAGATGGTTATTTGCTTAGATTTTCCCAAGTTATAAATTAACTTATCAAATGAAAAATCTGTTTTAAGTTGTACAGTAGTGCAACATTAAAAAAATATGAAAATTGGTTTTTAATGGAATTGCGGGCGCACCTACGATTACAATGAATTGATATTTTTTATTATATTGTTTATTTGTTCTTTAGAATTTGGATCTTTCTTTAAATCATCATCCTCAAAAGCTTCAAAATTATAAAGACCTATCAAATTTAACAAATTAAACTTGATAAACCCCTCAATTGATTGTTTGTGGAATTTTTCAGTTACTGTTACTTTTCCACCCCCAACAACTATAGAAATTAAATACTTATCTTTTAGTGATTTGGATTCATAAGCAGGGATTGTTCGATCTATGAACTGTTTTGTCAATCCAGATACATTACCATAATACAAAGGAGAACCCAAGATTATTACATCTGCCCAAAGAAGTTTGTTGAATAGAAGTTTCATATCATCGTCAATTACGCACTCCCCAGTTTTGTAACAAGCACAACATCCCTTACAGTGGTTAAATTTCAATTCTTTTAAAAGAACAAACTCCTTTTCTCCTTTAATACCTTTAAAAATTTCAGACAAAACAAACTCAGTATTTCCTTTTCTTGGACTACCAGATATAAGAATACATTTCATTAAGTTTTAATCGGTGTTTATTTATATAAACTTTTCTCCATTTTGGTAGTGTTTATGCAAAGAAGGTACTAAAACAATGGATAAAAACTTAAAAAATATAAAAATCTGTTTTTAGAGTTTGTTTTCTAAAAATGATTTAATATTGTTCAATGTTAGTTTTCTAACCCTCTGCTGAGCTTCTTTTGTCATCCATCCATAGTCAGGGGTGAGGTAAATATTATTTAATTTTTGGAATTTTTTTCTCCATTTTTCATCCTGAAGTTCATCAAACCAGACAAAAATTCTATTTTGTTTAGATAGATCATATAAAGTTTCCAAATCAACAAGCTCCATTCTCGCAGAATTCAGTAAAACTGCTCCTTTTTTCATTAATTTCAAATTGGAATTATTTAAAATATTTTTAGTTTCATCAGTTAACTTGCAATGTAAAGAAACAACATCGCTTCTCTTTAACAATTCATCTAATTCTACAAATTTATAAGGCGATTTCTCTTCAGCTTTTGAATAGTGGAGGATATTCATTCCAAAACCTTGAGCAATTTCTGCAACTCTTTTTCCGATTCTCCCCAAGCCAATTATTCCCAATGTTTTTCCGTTCAATTCCCAACCCAAAAAATTTTCAAAACCCCAATTTCCTTTTTTAACAAAGTTCATTGCATCATGCGTTTGTCTTGAAATATTCAACAAAGCAGAAATTGTCAATTCGGCTACAGATTCGGTTGCGTAACCAGGTATATTGGTTAGAACGATTCCTTTCTCATTTAAAATTCTCAAATCAAAATGTGAAACATCGGTATGCATTGCCCCAATATACTTCAAATTTGAGTTTTCAAATATTTTTGAATCATAATAATCAAAAAGACGGGTTATCAAGGCATCTGCACCTTCTAAATCAGATGTTTTTAAAACTTTTAAATACTCTCCTTCTGCAAAAACAATTTTCACAGATTCTGCAAACTGTTTTAAATTATCAATAAACTCTTTCTCAATTGGTTTTTGTTTTAAATCATACAGAACAATCCTTTTGAATTTCTTCATAATCAGTATATGGGTGTGTTGTTTTTAATTGTTTCTAAAAGTTAAGAATGCATAAAAAAATTTATGGTTTGGGGGGAGAAAAATTTAGGTAGGTCCAAACTATCACCATACACAAATTAATCATATCCGCCATCAACTTTTAGAATACTTCCAGTAATATAACTTGCATCATCAGAAGCTAAAAATAATATAGCTTTTGCAATTTCTTCTGGCTTGGCAAACCTTTTCAAATAGATTTTTTTAATTTCCTCATCAACAAAATCTTTTGGCAAATATTTATTCATATCAGTGTCAACCCAACCGGGAGCAACTGAATTCACTTGAATTTGTGGGGCAAGTTCTTTTGCCAGATTATAAGTTAAATTTATTATTCCTGCTTTTGAAGCATCATAATCTGCAGATTCGGGACTAAATGAATTAATCCCGTTTGTTGATGAAATATTGATTATTTTCCCGTTCCCATTTTTCAGCATTTGTTCAGAAGCATATTTACTGCAAAGAAATGTCCCGATTAAATTAACATTTAAAGTTTGTTCCCATTGTTCAACCGTTTTCTCAAATAATGGAACATCAAAAACAACTCCAGCATTATTGACCAAGATATCAATTTTTCCAAAGGCATCAATTGTTTTTTGGACCATTTCTTTAACATCATTTTCTTTAGAAACATCACATCCGATTGCTATTGCATCAGAACCAATTTTTTTGATTTCGTCAACAATGGAAAAAGCATTTTCTTCTGCATTTGGTTCTATATCAGAAATATGATAATTAACTGCAACTCTTGCTCCTTCTTTGGCAAAAAGTAATGCAGTAGATTTTCCTATGCCTCTGCTTGCACCAGTAATAATTGCGATTTTATTTTTTAGCTTCATAAGGATACAAATAACTGACCAATATTTATAACCTTTCCTAATATACAAACCAAAGCCCAAATTTGATACATGTTCGTAATTAAAAAAAGTTTTACAGGGTTAAAAAAATAAAAAGTTTTGGAACGGTTGAATTACTATTCTGCCATTACATTATCTGAAGATTAAGACACACAGACCCCTTCAGGAATTTAATCTTACAAAAAAGAATTCGCTTTCTTCTTCTCCAGTATTTTCAATTCTGTGTTTTATGTTTGAAGGAATATAGATTAAGTCGTCTTTAGCATAATTCATTTCAGTCCCATCTTCAAATTGAATTAAACCTATTCCTTTTGTAACAAGGAAAAATTCATCAACATCTTTATGTGCGTGCCAATCAAAAACACCTTTCGGGGCAAGAAACCCTTTTGTCATTGCTTCCATTTGAGATGAAATAAAATCATTTTTTGATAGCAGCAATTGTCTTCTTCCACTCCCGCCGTGCGCACTTTCTATATCAATTGCATTCAAATGTTTCTTAAATGGTTTTCTCATGAAAGTAATAATTCTTTGAATCATTATAAAACTTTCGGAGAGCTAAACAGTATTGTATTTATCTTATGTGAGTCTATGAAGTCCAAACTAAGAAATTAAGTAGAATTAGTTAAAAAAATAACAATAAAATTTAAGGATAAACTCTGTTTATCACTCGCGGGTACGGTATCGCATCACGTATGTGATCAAGGTTAAGCACCCATTTCAACAGGCGCTCCATACCAAGGCCAAAACCACTGTGAGGAACTGCACCAAATCTCCTTAGATCAACATACCAGCTGTATGAAGGATCATTTGGATCAAGCTTTGCCTTTTTCATTGCTTCCAAAAGTTCATCTAATTCCCAAATTCTTTCAGAACCCCCGATTATTTCACCGTGACCTTCAGGGGCAAGCATATCATCATTCAACATATATTCAGGGTTTTTAGGATCTCTGCGCATGTAAAACGCTTTCATACCTGCAGGATATTTCTCAACAATTAAAGGAACTTTCATGTCTGCGGTTAAAGCCTTTTCTTCATCTGCGCCAGGATCTTGACCCCATTCAAATTTAACATCCAAATCTTGCAGTTTCTCAACCATCTGGTCATAAGTTATTCTGGGGAATGGACCTTTAACATGTCTTAGCACATCAACGTCCCTACCCAGTGCAACCAACAAATCCTCATGTTCTTTGATAAGTTTCTGCACAACAAACTCAAGCATCTCCTCTTGGAGCTTCATGTTGTCCTCGTGAGAATACCAGGCCATTTCCGGCTCAAGATGCCAGTATTCGGCCAAATGGCGCACTGTCCTAGATTTCTCAGCACGGAATGAGGGCGCCCAGACATAAATTTTACCCAATGAAAATATCAAAGATTCTCCATACATCTGACCGCTCTCACTCAAATATGCTTTTTCATTGAAATATTTCATTTCAAAAAGTTGCGAGCCACCCTCACAGGCATTTTTAACAATGATAGGCGGAACGACTTGATAAAAACCTTTATTATCAAAAAATTCATTTAAATAAATTGTCAAATGATGACGTACTTTCATTATCTGTTTCATTTTTTGAGATCTCAACCACAAATGTCTTTGATCCAATAGAAACTCTGTTGAAAAATCTTTTTGTAAACGATATGGTTCGCCTATACTAACAGGTTCTAACCCAGTAACCTGTATCTCTACGCCGCCTGGTGCACGTTCATCAGGTTTAATTTTTCCCTTTACAATAACAGAACTTTCAATATATAATTTTCCCGCAGTTTCCCAAACATTTTCATTGACTTCCTCTTTGGTTATAATTGTTTGAACAACACCTGTTGGATCCCTAATTAAAATAAATTTAAATTTATCTGAACCTCTCTGGCGATAAACCCAGCCCCTTATTTTAACTTCTCCTTCTTTTAATTTAGCTAAATCAGCTATAGAACTAAATCCATCCATAAAAACACCTATTTTTGATTGTTGCGTGTTAACACATAAACTATAAAAATAATTAATAAAATTATGATAGTTAATAATATTATGCGATCAACCATATTAAAAAATTATAAACTAAACTTTTATAAGCATATAGTTTGTTTTGAAAACAAAAGATAATACGAGCCTTGGTAGCAAAAATATGGTTGATCTTATGAGATGGGTTTTTATCGGAATGGGGGGCAGCGGAATAGGAGGAGATGTTTTATCCTGCTATTTGCAGAATATCGGAATAGAAGCCTATTCTTTTCATACTCAAGAGATACCTAAAACATATTTAAACAACTCTCATTTTGTTGTCACTAGTTATTCAGGAAATACAAAAGAAACAATAACTGCTTTTAAGCAAATCAAAAAAAAGCCTCACACCCTAGTAACATCAGGAGGATATTTATTGAATTACGCTGTTGAAAATAGAGACAGATTTATTCCTTTGCCAAAAGGTTATGTGCCTCGAGATGCATTTTATATAATACTAAAGGCAATTTATGGCCTTGTTTCAGAGTTTGCAGAACTTCCTGAATTTCCTGAAATAAAAAATCCAGATCAAATCAATATTAAAAAAATGGCAGATGCTTTAAAGAAGAGTCCTCTAATATATTCTTCATCTGAGAAGATATATCCTGCAGCATATAGATTAAAAACACAAGTTAATGAAAATCTGAAAAAACATGCTTTTTCAAACTATTTTAATGAACTTTCACATAATGAAATAGAAGCTAAAAATCAAAAGGATTACTCACATATAATATTGAATGCAGGAGACAATGATGAGTTTGTTGAAGCATGGAAAAAAGCAGTTGGTGTTAAAGCATATGATTTTCAACTGAAAGGCAGAACTGTTTTTGATAAAATGCTTTATGCGATAATGTTAGGAGATCAAGCCACGATTAAACTTGCAGATGAATTAAAAATAAATAGAATTCCCACACCCTTTATTAAAAAATTTAAAGATGCATTAAACTAATACATTATTTGTAAAAGATATATTATTTTTGTATAGTTTTTTAGTGAGACTTCTCCATTAGAGGTATTTACTAAATAATTCATGTAAAAAATTCCTGCATCGCCAGAATCTGTTTCCATAAATACGTTGACTTCCAAAATATCACCGTTTTTCACTATTGTTCCTTTGGTCTCCACAGGAGCAAATAATTTACATTCTTCCTGCTCCCATAATTCTTTTTCAGGATCACAATCCTCGTATGAAGATATGTTTGGTAGATCCATCGAAAGTGTAACGTCCCTGTCATATTGGGAATAACCTCTTAAATATCTAAATCTTAAATAATCAAAAACATTTTTTTCTGTTAGTGGTCCAAATAATTTGAAAGTATTTTCTTGATTAAGTTCACAAATATATTCGTCATCTTTATGATAAGTTAAAAACGCGCTTTTGATAAATACATCTCCTCCTGCAAAACCGCATGGAATATTGCACATTTTTACAGGAGGGTTTGTTAGTGTTTGAAATTCCTTGTCACAGCCTTTCAAACCAAAATCTTCTGGAAAAAAATAATCGCAAAATTCTTCAGAATAATCTTTATTCGAATCATAGAGGTAACAATTTTCATATATTAATTCTTCATCAGGAGGATCAAGAGGAGGAATGAGTTTATCACAACATCCGTAAAACAAAACTAAAATAAGAAAAAAAGAAAGAAATTTTTTCATTTTTCTTCCCTAATTATTTTTCTTGCAGAATTTAAAAGTAATTTTCTTTCGTAGCCTGCAACAGTTGTTCTTACTGACTCAACGACATCTGGATTTACTGACATACTTGTTACACCATATTCAACAAGCTTTTCTGCAAATTCAGGATATACACTTGGTGCTTGCCCGCAGACTGAAACCGTTATTCCGCGTCTGTTAGATGTTTCAATAACCTCGCGTATTGCTTTTAAAACTGCTTCATTTCTCTCGTCGAATTCATGAGATATCTTCGCGTTGTCTCTATCAACACCAAGAATGAGTTGGGTTAAATCATTACTCCCTATTGAAACTCCATCGATGCCGATATCAATAAATTTGTCTAAAAGCAAAACTGTTGATGGAACTTCAACCATAATCCAAAGTTTGAAATCTTTTGTACGATAAAGATTGTTTTTGTGCAGGATATCTTTAACTGCTTTTAGTTCCCCAACCCTTCTAACAAAAGGTATCATAAGCCAAAGATTTTTTAGCCTGTAACTTTCACGAACTTTTTTGATAGCATCCAATTCCATTTCAAAAACTTCTGGATCCATCATATATCTTACTGCACCCCTATACCCCATCATTGGATTTTCTTCTTCACCTTCGTATTTATCGCCACCTTCCAAACCTCTGTACTCATTTGTTTTGAAATCGGTTGCCCTATAAACAACGGGCCTTGGATAAAATAACGCAGAAATATGTCTCAACCCCTCTGCCAATTTATTCACAAATTCTTCTCTTTTTCCTTCTTCTAAAAACTTTTTAGGATGCTTTCCCATATCATTTATCATAAATTCTGCTCTGAGCAATCCGACGCCATCAATAGGTAAATGGGAAATTTTTTCAGCAATAGAAGGAGTTGCTATATTGACATAAATTTTAGTTCCTGTGATTGGAGAGGCTAAATGGATTGCGTGAACCTTTTCCTCTTCAGGTATTATTTTCTTTTCGACTAATGCAACGTCTCCTTCATAAACAACCCCTCTCTTTGCATCTACAGTTACAAACATTCCATCCTCTAAAACTTCAGTGACATTTTGAGTACCGACGATACAAGGAATACCCAACTCTCTCGAAACAATTGCAGCATGGCATGTTGCACCCCCTGCATTTGTAACAATTGCTGCTGCTTTTTTCATAGCAGGAACAAAATCGGGCGTGGTCATGTTAGTAACCAGAATATCTCCTTTTTGAACGTTATGTATATCTTCTTTTGTAGGGATTAGTCTTACAACTCCTTTTGCAACTCCAGGAGATGCTGGCAATCCTCGTGTTAATATCTTAGACTCAGAAACAGATATTTGACCTGGAGAATCTCCAGAAGAATCTTCTGATTGGACCATCATGGAAGAATTTTTTTCTTTTAAAGTTGTTATGGGCCTTGATTGCAGTATATACAATCGTCCATGCGCATACGCCCATTCTATATCTTGCGGACTTTTGTAATGATCTTCAATAAATTTACCCATTTTAGCTAGTTCAATAATTTTATCATCCGAAAGTTTTTGTAAACCCTGAACATCTTCTGCTATTGGAACCTCCTCGTTTCGTCCTCGAACCATTGCAATTTTCCAAGTTTGTGTAACTATTTCCTTGCCTGTTATTTGGAATGTTTTTTTATCAACTATATAACGGTCTGGAGTTACTGAACCAGAAACTATTGCTTCACCAAGACCATAACCCGATTCTATAGAAATTGAATCATAATCTTCATTTACTGGCTCAACAGTAAACATAATACCTGAAACTTCTGATTCAACCATAAGCTGGACAACAGCAGCAATTGCCACATTTGTATGTCCAAAGTTATTTTGAATCCTGTAATAAATAGATCTTGGCTCAAAGAGTGATGCCCAACATTCTTTAACTGCCTGCACTACATCCAGCGCACCTGAAACATTTAAAAAAGTTGCTTGTTGGCCTGCAAAACTTGCAGTAGGAAGATCTTCTGCAGTTGCGCTCGATCTGACTGCCACATATGTATCAGCACCCAAATTATTGTATGCTTCAATTATTGCTCTCCTTATACTTTCAGGTATTTCTCCACGGAGAATTGCATTTTTAACAGTCATAGAAACCCTATTCAAATCTGCAGTGTTTTCTTCATCTAAATCTCGGGTTTCTTCCTCAATAATTCTATCAATACGATTGTATCTGATAAATTCATAATATGCATTTGAAGAAGTTACAAAGCCATTGGGTATTGGAAAATTGGAATTGAACATTTCGCCTAAATTGGCGCCTTTACCCCCTGCAATCGGCAGACTGTTCTTATTGAGTTCCTTAAACCAGTATATATGTTTCATATTTTCTGCATCCATAAAACCACCCTATCTTAAATATTTAGTCAATACTGAGGTTGGATTTAAAAACCTTTTTATTAATTAAATTGTTTAATACCTCTTTAGAATATTTAAGTTTTGTTCTAGAGAAAGAATTTACAGTTGTGAACTGCCTCAGTAGCTCAGTGGTAGAGCGTCCGCCTTGTAAGCGGAAGGCCGGGGGTTCAAGTCCCTCCTGAGGCTCTTTTTTAGGTTGAGTTTGTGATAAACATACGAAAAGCGGTGAAGAAAGATATTCCAGAGATTATATTGATTGAAAAAGAAGAAGACGATGAAAATATTTTCCTAAATAAAACAGAGCTTAACGATGCTTTACAAGATCATTTAACTATTTGTTTGGTAGCAGAAAACAGAAAAAAAATAATTGGGTTCGTTGTTTCTGCGTTATCACCTCCAAAAAAATCAGAAGGTGCAATCTATATAACTATTGTCAAAAAAGAAGAAAGAAAAAAAGGAATTGGCAAGATGCTTGTTTCACAAGCATTACAAGAAATGAAATCTCTAGGTGTAAAATATTCAGAAGCATTAGTTGAAAACAACGATATACTCTCATTCTATAAAAAATGTGGATTCAAAAACATAAATAAATCATGGAAAGAAATGAAATGTGATTTGTAAATAATTACCAAGGAACTCTTTTCCAACCAAATTTATTTGCAATTATGTTTGCAACCCTGTGGACTAAATAGGTGAGGACAGTTAGCCATAGTATATCATAAAGATTTATTATCGATAAACCAAAAAACCACAGTATTAATAGGGTTATATACAAAAAAGGAAGTTGATCGATTAAAAAAAATGGTGCGCCTTTATCTATATCTAATCGTCTTTTAATAAAACTTCCAAAAGCATCTCCTGTTAATGCTCCAACTCCGGATAAAATACCTAATGACAAATAAAAAAGAGGTTCTTGATAAAAATTTAAAAAAGAATTGGGAAGTGTAAAACAATAAATTATTCCTATCAACCATCCGATACTTGTGCCTGCAAAAAATCCTTGCCACGTTTTGCCATCTCCGAAAAATCTTTTTCCATCTATAAAATTCTTTTGAAAGTCCATTGGTGGGCCCCCCCCTAATAAAACAGGAAGTGAATTTGCAAAATAAGCAGGTAGTATAAATAAGATTACCTGAAAAATATGATTCAAATCAAACATGGTTATTTTTATTGGTGTTAAAATTTATAAAGATAAAGGAAAGCGCCCCGACCGGGAGTCGAACCCGGGTCAAGGGAGTGACAGTCCCACATGCTAACCACTACACCACCGGGGCATATAAATTAATCTGAGAGTATTATAGATAGTTTTATATAAGAAAGATTTTTAAAGGTTACAAGGAATTTGGAGATTTTGAAAATGAGAATATTTGATACGCACGTGCATTTGGATGCGGTAGATAAACCCCTGCTGGAAGGAGAAATTGTGCTCAGTGTAGGCTATAAACATGAGGTGAATATACTTTTGCCCAAATTAACAAAAACGATGCCTTTTTCTGTTGGAATTGCTCCTCAAGTAGCAATGAATGAATTATTTGATGAAAATCATTTGTGGCTCAAGAATATTGAAAAATTGATTGAAAATCCTTTATGTATTGGTGTTGGTGAAATAGGGCTTGATAATAAGTGGGCTTCATCGGAGCAACATAGAAAAAAACAACTTAAGTGGTTTTTGGCTCAGTTAAAAATAGCTCAAGAAAAAGATTTACCCATAATTATTCACTCAAGAGATGCAGAAAAAGAATTAGTTGATATTTTAGATAAAAAAGATATTAGATGTGTGTTTCATTCATTCGGGGGAAAAATAGATACTGCTGAAAGAATTATTGATAATGGGTGGAAAATCGGTATAAATCCTTTAAAATCAAAAAACAAAAAAAAAGTTATAAATAAAGGTGTTGAAAATTTGTTAATAGAAACAGATATACCCTATATTGGCAAAAATTTTGAGGATATATTTGAATCTGCCAACAGAATAAGTGAAGTTTTATCTCTGTCAACAGCAGAGGTTATAAAACTTACGTTCGATAATGGAATTAGGATGTTTGGAATAGAACATTTGGTTAGAGGAGACTAAGATGGATATATTAAGTTTTTTTGGATTGAGAAAAAAAATAAAAGGAATTGCATTTTTTGTCAATGGGCCAGATGTATTATCACATAAAAAAAATGTGGATATGCAAAAAACAATAAAAAAAATAAAAGAAGATTATGAAGTTAGAGTTGCGAAAGTGTATTTAGATCAATTTGCATCCGATAAACTTATCGAAGCTGTTAACAACCAGGGCTATGAATCAAATATTTGTATTAGTGATGTTAATGTATCAATGTCTATAGGAATTATGGAAGAAGTTCATAATCCCAATATTGAGAGTATTGCAATAATGACATCAAATCAATTGTTTACAAGTGTGATGAAAAAAGTTAAAGAACATAAGAAAAAAATTATTTTAGTTTGTGAAAAAGAAGCTCCCAAAGAATTGGCCAGAGAAGCTGATAGGATTATTGTGGTGAAATGAATGAGAGTAGGACTATTTATTGATGGACCGAATATGATGCGAAAAGATGTTCATGTTAATATTAAAAATATACTCGAGCAGTGCAAACAATTTGGAAATTTGACAATTAAAAAAATTTATTTGAATAAACACGCAACTGAAGGTTTAATTTATGCAATGAAAAAAGAAGGGCTTGAGGTTATTACTTGTGAATTTGACGTAGACATACCTCTCGCAATTGATGCATCTGAAGCAGTTTTCGGAGATAAAATTGATGTGCTTGTTTTATTGACAAGAGATACTGATTACTTGCCTTTGCTCGTTAAATCTAAGAAAAGAGGAATTTTAACGGTTGTGTTTGGAATTGGAATGGGATTTTCAGTTGCCCTGAAACATACGGCAGATAAAGTTATATTTATAAAATAATCTAATATTAATTTCTAAAAATAGGTGATATTATGGGAGAACAGAAAAGGCCTTTTGACCTTCTAAATGATTCATTGAATAAACAAGTAGTTATAGGTATGAAAGCAGGACTTATGATGCGAGGCAAAATGATTGCTTATGATATTCATATGAATATAATACTAGATGACACAGAAGTTTTAGTGAACAATGAAGTTCAAAAGAAATTAGGTAGAACATTAGTTAGAGGAGATACGGTAGTGTATATTTCACCTTCAACAATGTAATTTTTATATGGGCCTGTGGCGCAGTGGTAGCGCGCCTGCTTTGCAAGCACTTTCTTTGTTTCACAAAGAACCTGCACTGAGAAACCAAAAAAGCAGGAGGCCGGGGGTTCAATGCATCCCTTTTGGAAAAAGGTCTGTACCCCAAAAGGAATGAGAACAAATCCCCCCAGGTCCATAATTTCTTTACCCCTCCAAAGTTAAGTTTATAAAAGTATTAAACACTGTTAAAAGCATGAGTAAAATATTTTTTATGACTTGCATAGCCGTAATTATTATTTTTTTTAGCGGATGTTGTTGTTTAACAACTTATCCAAACGATAGTTTGCATTTTGACTATGAATATAATATTACTACAAATTATGAAGATGATGAAATGCTTACAAATCAAATTATATTTTGTGAAGAAGGCACATTGTCAGGTTACTGCTCGCTTGTAAATGTTTCGTATTTATGTTTAAACGGAACATTGATTTACTCCCCTATTGATTGTGGATGTCCTAAAGGAAAAGCCTTAAGCAAAGATAAATTAAACTGCATTGAAAAATATCAACACACTGAAGAAGGCAGATTGTATTGGTATAATTTAAGAGGGGAAGAGGATTATATTACAATCGAAACGAGTCCAGAATTAAAAGATTATTTAGTTAGTTTACCTAGAACCTATATTTGTATAAATGATGTTTGCCCCACAGATGAAGAAATAACGCTTAGTTTTATTGATGAAGAAGAATCAGTTGGTCGATTAAATGAGATTGTAAAAAAAATAGAAAACAAAACTGATGATAAAGACGATCAGATAAGAATAGCTGTTTCATTTGTTCAGAGTATACCTTATGATTATGAACTTTTAGAAAATGAAGATTACCAAGCCCTTAGATACCCTTATGAAGTTATTTATGATAATAAAGGTGTCTGCGGAGAAAAATCAAAACTTCTTGCATATATCATTAGAGAATTAGGATATGGAGTTGTTTTGTTTGAATATGGACCTGAAAACCATATGTCAGTAGGAATTAAATGCCCGAAAAAATATGGTTATAAGGGGATGGAATATTGTTTTATTGAATCAACTCTTCCATCCATAATTACAGACTCAAGTGGAGAGTATGAAGGTGCTGGAAAATTATGGTCAGAACCAATTATAATTTATGTAAGCGATGGTTATTCATTTGAAAGCGTTTCAGAAGAGTATTATGATGTTGAAGAATGGAAAAGAATAAATGAAATTGGAAATGCCTCTGGAGGTTTTCTGACTCAAGAGGATTATGAAAAATGGCAATCGCTAGTTCAGAAATATAGGATGAATATTGTAGATTAAACGTCTATCTTATTAAACGCATTTATAAATCTTTTCACACATAATAATAGTATGGGTGGGAAATTTAGTTTTAGAATTAAACCAAAAATTGAAAATTTAGATGTAGAAGGAATTAGGAGAAAGTATCCAGATGAAACAAGATTTATTGAAGATACATTTGGAAAACCATTGCCTGAAGACCTAAAGATGGAAATTAGAGATAACTTTTTCATTAAAACCTTTGGCGTAGTTGGAAAATATTGCCCATCTTCTGAAATAATAATATTGGACACAACAGTTTTGGAAGTGTATTCTCTTATGAAAAAATCCGGTTCCTATAACGGAATTGTTATACACGAAATAACTCATGCGATGGATCATGACGAAAATAATAATATAATGAAATGGGTAGATAGGAAAAACAGAGAAATAAAAAACCGTCTACACTTGACTAAAGAAAGGTTTCGTCATGCGACAATTACGGAGGGTAGGTCAAAAATTATGCAAACTAGATCAGAAAAAAACGCATTGTATTCTTTTTTAGCTGATAGCCTTCAATCAATACATGGTTGTATCTTAGGATGTACAGCAGCATGGCTTTATCCATTTAACAATATGCAGTTCCATGATATCAAAAAGGCTTTGATAATTTCAACGCTTTTTATAGTACCATTCAGTTTGAAGATTTTACCTTATAGTTTAGGAAAAAGATTGTTGAAGAAAGTCAACAAACATTACAAAGATTTGAAAACAACAATGGAAAAGGCTGTTGAAGTACCAACCATTAAAGAAATATTATTTCCAAGGTTTTATGTGAAAAGATTACAAGAAAAAGAAAAGAATTTGGAATTGGAAACAGCACAATAATTTTTAAACTTTACATAACATCTATGTCTATCTATTTAGCTCCGGTCGTCTAGTCCGGTCAAGGATGCCAGGCTCTCAAAATTTTTTGCTTTATGCAGAAATTTGAAGAACCCTGGCGACCCGGGTTCGAATCCCGGCCGGAGCACTATTTTCTTCCCCTATAGAAATCCTTAATGAGAGATAAGGGAATTGCTGACTTTTTTATTTTCCAATTGGGTATGAATTTTTTATAATTCAGATAATTGAATCTGGAATCCAAAAGAAGTATTGAACATATATCTGTAGGACTCCTTATTCCCCTACCTGCGGATTGTAGAACTTTGTTGAAAGCAGGTAAAAGATAAACGTACTCATATCCTTTGCCGAATTTGTAATCGTAAAAATCGAGAAGTCGCTGGTTTATTACAGAGGGAGGGGAAATTGGAAGACCTGCAATTATAATAGATTTCAACGAATTGTTTTTGAAATCCACCCCTTCAAAAAATGAAGCCCCCTGTACAAAACAAAACAAAATATTCTCTTTTTCTTTTGCTATTTTTAATATACTTGATTTTTTTTCTTTTTTCCAATCTGAAGTTTCCACAATTATTTTTCTTTTTGTATTCAAATGTTCAAGTATGGAATTCATTAAATCATATGATGGAAAAAATACTGCAACATTTCCTGGGACTTCTTTACTTAATTCATCTATTTTTTTTGCATAAAGCCTAAACATTTCTGGCCCTCTATTTTTGTATGCAGAAGAAAGTCCTTCGGTAGAAACAACCAATCTATTGGATTCTGGAAAGGGCGAATCATAAGATTTTATTATTGGATTTTCAATCCCCAAGATATTCGCATACATTTCCTGGGGATATAATGTCGCACTCATTAAAATAGTTGAACGTGCTTTATCAAAAACTTCTGAGCTGATTAATGCAACGTTTAAAGGGACCATGTGTATTCCATCAGAATCCATTATCCTGACATAATCTTGGAGATTTTCATTCCATATCTTGAAAAAAGATGAAACTGAGTCTAAAACATTTGGAAGGGGATCATTGGTCAGCTCTCTCAAACGCTCTGCCGCAGTTTCAGTGCAAGAAAGAAAGGTCGAATAAGTGACATCTCCGATAAACTGATCATAAAAAGCTTCATCGATCCATGTCAAAACCTCACTTTTGGTAATTTCAGATTCCTTATCTGTTTTCAATGTTTTCATAAGAACATTTATTTGGTTTGCTAAAAGTTTGTCTCTTAAAATTTCTTTAGCAAGTTTTTTTGATGCTCCAAGCAAACCAGTTGTTAAAGAATAAGTCCCATACTCTCTAACCCTCAAAGGAAGATTGTGTGCTTCATCAACGATAACAATAAAATCCTCTAATGATTTCATTGCTTTGCCCACTATAACCGAACGTATTTGTGGATCAAAAATATAAGAGTAATCACATATAACAACATCTGCAGTTTTAAGTCTTGATAAAGCAGTGAAATAGGGGCAGGAACCAAATTTTTTAGATATGTCTACGGCTTCTTCAACATGAAAAACTTCTCTTTCCAGAGTAGCAACTGCCAAAGGATTAACTCTACCATATTTGCAGGTGCCTTGTCGTTTCATTGAATAACAATAAGATTCAAATTCCATTCTGCCCATATCTGCACCCAAAGGGCACATATCTTTTTTGTTTACAATATCTACAACATTAATTTCTACATCGTTAGCTTCCTGTATTTTTTTTAAAGTCTCGACAGCAATCGAATGTTGTGAGTGTCGTGAGGTGAGAAAAAAAACAAGTCCGTCTCTATCTTCAAGCTGTTTTTTCACTGCCGCCCCAAGAACTGCCGCAGTTTTACCAATACCTGTGGGCGCATAAGAAAGAAGAACTTTTTTTTGATCTATTGACCTTAAAGCATCTTCATAAAATTGTTTCTGGCCAGGTCTAATTTTCTTAAAAGGAAACTGCATAGCACTAATTAGATATTAAAAGTTAAAATAGTTTGCTCAGTTTAATACTCTGGAATTTCTATTTTTATCTTGGATCCCTTTGCTTCAATTTTAACCTTTCCGCCGATTGGAAAAGTTATTTGAGGAGTTGTATGTCCAAAATCTGCCCCGCAAATAATTGGAATACTATTCAATTCTTTTTTTGTTTTTATGGTTTTAAGCAGCATTTCATTTGAAATTTCAGAAGCTCTTTGAAAACGTCCGATAACAATCCCCCTAACCTCTGATAAATCAGGTAGATGAATCAAAGATTGTAAATCTCTATCAAAATGGTGGATAAGTGATTCTGAATCATCCTCCAAAAACAAAATTGCATTTTTTAAACTCGGCATAAACTCCGTACCTTGCAAAAGATTTAATGTTCCGATATTTCCACCAATTATTATTCCTTCTGCTTCTCCTTCATTTAAAATATTGTACCCTTGATTTGGAAAAAAGGTTCTGTTTTCTTGATCTATATACCATTCATCATCACTCCATTCTTTTGAGGGATGAATTTCAAAAGGATCTTCATTCATTAAACACTTTTGAAAATATTCAAGAGTGTATTCAATTCCTTTTTGCATTCCAAAAGTAGAAAAATGAGGACCATAATAGGAAACTAACCCTGTTTTTGCGTAGATTGCATTTTGTAATGCTGTGATATCTGAATATCCGCACAATATTTTCGGGTGAGATTTTATTAAGTCATAATCCAAATATTTCAATATTTGGTTGGAATTAAAACCTCCTAATGTTGTTAAAATTCCTCCAACCAGCGGATCTGAAAAAGCTTCGTGAATATCCTCAACTCTAGATTTAATTGAGGAGGAATTAAATTCATCCGATTCCTCTGCATTTTTAGAATAACCCACAGTGAGATCCATATCCAATAATCTTTTTATGGCAATATCTCTAACCTCTTGAGAAACTATTGATAAACTTCTTGAAGGAGAAACGACTGTTATTCTATTTCCTTTTTTTAATTTTGGAGGTATTATCATAATTTTATTAAGATACTGATATTTATAATATTTTCCATCACAAAAATGAAAACAAGATTTCTATCTCATTACTATTCACAACTGGCTTCCCAATTGTTTTCCAATCATCTGCTAAACGAGGGCATGAGGTATTGATATATGCATCAAATAAATTGAAATCCTGTAAAGCCTCTGCATCAACAGTTCTTGAAACAAGAATCTCTGCATTTTTGCCTTTTTCATTAAGCTTTTTCTTTATTGACTCAGCAGTTTCAATAGCAAACTGACCTGCCCGTGTGGAAACAATTATCCCGAAAGTTTCTGCTTCTGATGCCTGTGCAATTAAACCTTTTCTTTGTTTGACGTATTGCCCTATTTCTTCATTGATTTCTTTTATTTCTAGTGTATAGGGATTGGCTGAAACAATTGGAACTTTGTAGGGTTCTAAGTTTTTGTGAATGGCAAGATAGTGAAATCTTCCCCCTCCAATAAAAATTATTGAATCAACTTTATCAATAAATGAGAGAATTGATGATGTGTCGCACCCTAAAACCTGGCCAGGATAAACAGTTTTTGCTCCTTTGCCAACAAAAACTTCGATTTCTTTTTCAGATAATTTTTTGATTAGTGAATCCAAAATACAAATGTGTTGGACTGTTAAGATTAAACCAACTTTCTTGAATTTTTTTTCCTCAGCATATTTTACAATCTCAATTAAAAATTCATCTTTTATAGGAACTTCATATTCAATATATTCGACTTTGATATTTGAAAACCGTTTTTGAAAAAATGAATGAATTGGAAATTTACAGTGGCCAAAATGAACTATTTTTTCAGCGCCTATAGAATCTGCTTCTTCAAAAGCAACATCACATCCACCAAACGAACGGGAAGACGACAGATAAATGGTATGGCCCTGGCTTTCGTATTTCTCAACAAATTTCAATGCCTGTTGTTTTAGTCCTTCCGGGAATTGAAGAAGAATTTTCATTTTATCTCAACCTCTATTCCCTCAGAATCAGTAGGCTCTTTGATTATTTTTTGAACATGACCTGTTTGTTGTATGTCCTCAAGTATATCATCAATATTCATCTGCAATCCTAATTTGTTTTTGCCGATTTTTAATATCAACTTTGGAACTTCTGCTTTCATAGAAAGATTGTTTTGCGCTTTCCATTCATTTATTTTGTTCATTATTTGAATTATATACTCGCCTTTTTTCAAATCTTTGGGAGAATACCATTCTGCATATGCAATAGGCCAGTCAGATTTAACTACAAAATTATCAGTTGCAGGATAAAATATTTGGTACATCTCCTCAGATATATGTGGAGTAAAGGGTGCTAAAAGTTTTGAGACATTCAACAAAACGTTGAACAAAACATATCTAGCTGCTTGTTTTGATTTTTCATCGTCGCCATAAAGTCTGTATTTAACTAATTCTAAATAATAATCACATAAAATATGCCATGTAAACTCTTGGATTTTTTTAATGGCGTGATGAAATTCGTATTTATCCATATGCTCTGTAACTCCATTAACCAAAGAATGGAGTTCTGAAAGCACCCATCTATCAACAGATTTTAAATATTCTGTGTGTGTATCATCATATTCATAATCTTTTATATGCATTTCAATAAATCTGGCAGTATTCCAAACCTTGGTAAGAAAACCTTTTGCAAATTTCATATCTTGATAATTGAAAGCTCTATCTTTTGCCATTGCACCACTCATGGCAGCCCATTGTCTGATCGAATCTGTAGAATAATCTTGCAAAATTTGTGTCGGCTCAATTACATTGCCAGTACTTTTACTCATTTTCTTCCCATCTGGGGCCAATACGTTGCCGTTAAGTAAAACTTCTTTAAATGGAATCTGATCTGACAATGCCAAACATCTCGCAATTGTGTAATAAGCCCATGTCCTAACTATCTCAACACCCTGCGGTCTTAAATCCACAGGATAAAGATTTTTATTTAAGTTTTTGGGCCATCCTGCAATGTATAAAGGAGTGATAGAAGAATCAACCCACACATCTAAAACTGTTTGTTCACCTTGCATATCAGCATTGCAACTCGGACATTTCTTTTTCTGAATTCTTGGATCAACAGGAAGATCCTCTTCGGACGCAGGATGCCATTTATTGCAAGTTTCACAGAACCAAAAAGGAATGGGCGTTCCATAAGTTCTGTTTCTTGAGATAACCCAATCCCATTCAATGAACTCTGCCCAGTTTTCTAAGTAAGTAATTCCAAATTCAGGATACCATTTTATTTGCTTTGCAGCATTTACTATATCTCTCCTCTGATCTTTTGTTTTTATAAACCACTGTCTGGACTGAAGAAGCTCGATTGGATGTTTACACCTGTCATGTACTTTAACAACCTGTTTTAATGTTTCAACTTTGATCAAATTTCCCTCTTGTTTTAATTTTTCAATAATTTTTTGTTTTGCTTCACCAACTTTTAAACCATCAAAATCCGAGTTTATTAGTTTTCCTTGTTCATCCAAAGCTTTTACAATAGGGAGTAGATGACGATAGGACCAAACAACATCTTGTTTGTCCCCGAATGTGCACACCATTACAATACCCGTACCAAATTCCTTATCAACATCTTTGTCTGCAATTATCTTAACTGGTTTTCCGAGAGGAGTTTTAATTTCTTTTCCAACTAAATGAGTGTACCTTTCATCTTCAGGATGAACCATAACTGCAACACAGGCATGTAAATATTCAGGTCTTGTGGTTGCAATAGGAATATACCCCTCATCAACACCTGCTAAAAATTTTATATGATATAATTTTGTATCTCTTTCAATATCTTCTGTTTCAGATTTCGCTATTGCAGAAACACAATCTGTGCACCAATAAACAGGGTGCTCCGCAT
>Ga0334887_1000965_pt1 | contig 40865 bp, 31 predicted proteins | sample GraSluR1_MG_10_FD_207217 | JGI IMG/M metagenome (GOLD analysis project Ga0334887, IMG submission 207217) | Sludge microbial communities from methane-producing bioreactor in Wageningen University, Netherlands - Granular Sludge_18_07-R1 | ecosystem: Engineered > Bioreactor > Anaerobic >...
TCCGGCTCCACACGAGGTAGGATCATGAGTAGGCGCATAATGTCTCTTTCCGCCGGCCGAATGGATCGAACAGGCACGACGTTTGACTCATTATACGACTTTTCACCAACCAATGAACAGTCACGGGGCGACAGGGCGCTTGACATATTGGGGCTTGCGCGGCTATGCTGTGCATGTCATACCTATTTGCCGTTATCCATAAGGAGATTGCAGCATGGAAACGCGACCTTTTGGCAAGACCGGCGTCTCGATGCCCATCCTGAGCCTGGGCTGCCAGCGGCTGGTGGATGAAGAGGGCTGCTCCGAGGCGCAGGCCGTCGAGATCCTGCATACGGCGCTGGAGCGGGGTATTCGCTATTTCGACACGGCCTGGGTCTATTCCCGAGGCCAGAGCGAGGAGCGGGTGGGGCTGGTGGCCAGAGAGCGCCGCGACGAGATGTGGATCGCCACCAAAGTGTGGGACCCCACCGCCGAGGGCGCCAAGCGCCAGCTCGAAGACAGCCTGCGCCGCTTGCAGACTGACCACCTGGACGAGTGGCGCATGCACAACGTTATGAGCTTTGCGCGGCTGGACGCCATGACGGGCCCCGGCGGGGCGCTGGAGACCATGATAGCCGCCAAAGAGCAGGGCGTGGTGCGCCATATCAGCATCTCGGGCCACACCGACCCACAAATTCAGATCGAGGCGCTGCGCCGCTATGATTTCAGCACCGTGCTGTGCGCCGTATCGGTGCTGGATCACTTTATCTACTCCTTTGTCGAAGAGTTTTTGCCCGTGGCAAAGGAAAAGAACGTGGGCGTCATCGGCATGAAGATCTTTGCCTACAAGCGGCTGGGCCAGGTGGCCGATAGGGCCCTGCGCTATGCCCTGGGACTGCCGCTGACGACCGTGATCGTGGGGTGCAGCAAGATGTCAGAGCTGGAGGCCGACCTGGCCGTGGCCGAGAGCTTTACGCCCATGAGCGGCCCCGAGCGGCTGGCCTTTTTCCAGGAAATGCTACCCCTGGTCAAGCCGGAGAACATGCCCTGGAAGGCGAACGACTGGAACCATCCGACGGGCTGGGCTCAGCGCTAGGTCTGCGGCCAGGCATCTGGCATCCACGCGGCCCTCTGCTCGGAGGGCCGCGTGGAACGTTAGCGCGCTCCGTTGATGCCGGGCAGCCATGCCCTGGGGCGCAGTGTGGTCGGATCGTAAAAGAGGGCTGTGAGGCGCTTGTCCGAGGTCATCGTCAGGGTCAATGGATTGGCGCTGCCCGAGGCGTCGCCGCCCCAGCCGCCAAACGCCCAACCGGGCGCCGGGATGGCGGTTAGCGCCACCGGGGTTCCCGGCGCATAGGTCGGCTCGTCAGGCGCCCGCGTGACGGCGCCCGAGCCGCTGATGGCGATCTCTAGCGTGTACCTGGGCGGGGGCGTCAGGGAGAACGCCCATCCACCCCAGATGCCCCAGGGCACACCCCCTGCTATGGCCTCAAAGTTTTCCCAACGGACCGTTGCATACCATGTGTCCAATGATGCATACTGCAGCCTGGGGCTGGTGCGATAGCCGATCACCGTCACAAAATGGTCGGTCCCGCCGTTGGCGTCCGTATCCACCAAAAAGACCATCGGGCGGCCCGCGTCAATCTCGCCGGTCAGGATGGACCAGCTCAGGCCATAGCCCATGTACCAAAGCTGATAACTCGGGGCATAGGCGGGATTGCGTTGGTCCACATAAGAAACGAACGCCGGGCCGACATGGTTGGACCAACTCCAGCCATAATAGTTGGCGTGGGTGCTGCGAGAGGTGTACATCCAGTCCGCGATGCTATCGTTGGCATGGGGAATACGTCCAGCGGCAAGATAGTCATCCAGCCGCATCAGTGGCGCATAGTCCTGGGGCCGGGCATAATCCTCATAGTGGCGCTCGTTGCCAGGGGCAAAGGGGGCGAACGAGTCCCCGCCGGAGGCGATGGCCTGGTTCACCTGGTAGGTCTGGGTGGCCGCGGATCCGAGGATCAGATCGGGGTAGCCCTGCCCGTCATAGTATCCGATCACCATGCCGAGGGCTGTGGGGCCGCATCCATGCCGCCAATAGTAGGCGGGAACGGGCAACGTTGCGGCGCCAAGCAGATCCGCTGCCTGCTCGGCGGCCTTGGCCAGATCACGCGCCAACACCTCGGGCGGGGGCGTGGGGCCCGTGCGACTTGGGGCGTCGGCCACAAAGGGCGAGCCGGCCGCCAAAGGCGCCGGACGCACAGCCAGCCCCGGGGCGCAGAGGGCCAGGAGAAACAGGCATAGCAGGGCCAGGCGTCTGGCCGGTGAACTGGGCACAGTCCCCCTTCCTGGGCAAGGGCTCGGGCTTGCAAAGGATGGGGGCATTATAGCGCTGCCCCTTGTCTTTGGCTAATTAGCGCATAGCACACTTGAAAAGCGCTATAAACGTGAGGAGAGAGGAGAGAGAACGGCTAGCGCGAGCGAACGCATCCTGACAGGATGCGTTCGCTCGCGTTCGCTACGAGATTCGGGAGGAGATCAGGCTACTTGCGCTCGCGCAAAAGGCCCTGCGGGCAGGGAGGGGGACCGCCGCGGTTGTGCGTAGAGCCCCTAATCCTCCCGGGCAACACTGGCGAGCACATCAATGAATTGCTCGTCGGCCTCTTCGAACTCGATGGTGCCATCCCGACGGCGGATGGACATCACCGGTTCCTTGAGGTACTGCTTGCGCAGGCCCATGAGGCTCTTTTTCTCGACGAGCCGGTAGCACCGAATCGTATCAATGCTCAGCTCTGCCGTATAGCCCAGCGGCGCAATGCGCGGCTGCATATCCGTGAGGAACTGCTTCAGATTGCCACGGCGGGCCCAGCGTCGGACGATCTGCAGCTTGTCTTCCATGATAGTCTCCATGATATCCTCCATGATATCTATAACCCACAGACTGCCACAATTCCCGTGGGATGGTATCCCCTATACCATCTTCTAGCTATATTATGTCATCTGTGGGTAGAGAGCACATCCATCCTCTGTACAATGGGCATATCGTACGAAGGTATGATATGCCCGGCCTACCACCAGATTGGGGGGCCCGCCAGATGGTAATGCAGGCGGCGCAGCGCCTGGCGCAAGCTGCTCAGCAGATCCGATCCGGCGGCGGCCTCTCGTGCAGAGGCCACTGGCAGAGCAGCCGGCGCGCCGCAATCCTGGGGCGAGGCCATCCCGCCCTGAAAGGCATCCAGCCGCTCCCGGTTCACCGCCACGCGCGCCGCGCCTTCTGCGTCGAAATACTCGATCGTGATAGTATGTTCGCCACCCGAGAGCCACACCTCGCGCACCAGGGGGCTGATGGAGGATTCCTGCCAGGCGTTGATCAGGAGCATCTCGCCCACATACAGCCGCACGCCATCATCGGCCTCGGCGGTAAAGCGATAGCAGCCCGGCTCCAGCATCACGTCTCGGGTCCAGCGCACGGAAAAGTTGTCCGCTGGCAATCCCGAGGCTGGCGCATCGAGGCCCCAATCGAACACGGGCACGGCATCGTTGCGCACGATGGTCGGCTGGCCGGTGAGGTAGCGATTGGAGTAGTATTCGCCGCGCCAGCCGGTGAACCAGGTGGTTCTCTCCCACCAGAGCTTGATGCGTCCGGGTTCGTCAATGGGGCGATAGACCAGCAGCACCTCGGTGGGGCCGGCGCGGTCGAGCCAGAGATCGCCGACCACGGCGCTGTCTCCGGCTGCATCCCAGCGATCAATCACGAGCCGGCCATTCACCGTCAAGCGCACGCCGCCATCGGCCCAGATGTAAAAGCGAAGCGCGCCCCCTTTGAGATCTATATCTCGGACCCAGACGGACGAGAGGGCTTGGGCAGCAAGCTCATCATCCGGGAGGGCGTCCAACCAATGGGCATCGAGATAAGGCTGGAATAGCCGGCCTTCTGACAGGGGCTCGCTCGCCGGCTCGGCGGTGGCAAAGTAATACACGCGCCACCAGTCGGTGGGCGTGTCTGTATGGGGCAGGGAGAGCACAGCTCCCGAGCCGGGAGGGCGCACGGCCCGGGAGCTGTTGCCGGGTGGCACCGGAGAGGTGGGCGCATCTCCGGCGGTAGTGTTCCAATTGGGCGCCTCGGCCTGCGCCCCACGGGCATCGCCCGCGAGAGCGCTGGCGCGGCAGGCAATCAGGGCGACGGTAACCAGGGCCACTATGGCGATATGCACTAACTTCATTCCGAACCTCAGTTGCCAGGTTTGTCGCCGGGACATTCCCGTAACCTGCCTTTATTGTATGGGCAAGGGGTGCACGCCACATCGGTCATTCGGGCGAGGGTTCTGTCCTACGAAAGTCGTAGGACAGAGGCTGCATCGGCGTAACTACGGGGAAATGACCTGCGCACGTGGCCAGGGTCGCGCGCAAGGCGTGGCGCGCAGCGTGTTGCCCGCGCATGTATGGCGCGGTTAGCCTGTTTGAGGGGGCTGTTTTCGAGCAGCGGCGCTAGGCGCGGGCGCGGCGCTGGAGGCGGCTCTTGCACACCAGCACCAAGATCGCCACGGCGGTGGCCAACGCGCCCGCCCCCACCCCCACCAGGATCCCGGGGCGATAGGGGTGCGGGTGGGTGATGATCAGGCCGGCGCTCTTGTGTTGGGCAATGAGGGCCAGGTTGGAGGCCAACTCGCGGCGAAAGTCCGCCGGCGCCGCGACGCGGGGCAACGCGCCGGAGAACTGGTCTTCCACCTCACGATAGACGTGCTCCGGCTGGGGCCCCAGCCCCATCAGGTGCAACCCCTTTGTGACCAGCGTGCGTAGCCAGACCAAGGGCGCCAGCCCCCGGAGCGCGTCCAGTTTATGTGTCAGCATCAATCTCCAGACCCCTCTCACGCAAACGATCGCGCAGTTGCAACAGAGTGCGATGATACAGAGACTTGATGGCCCCCTCGCTCCGGCCCAGCACCGCGCCGATCTCGGCGTTGGATAGCCCTTCGGCGAACTTGAGCACCAGCAACTCCTGGCGCAGCGGATCGATCTCGGCGATCAGATCGTTCAAAAAGCGCCGGTCATCCTCATCCTGGGTCACCGCCTCCGGATGCTCCTCGGGCGGGCTGCCGATCACCAGCGTCTCTAGCGAGATCACCGGCCTGCGCCCCCGGTCTCGATACCAGTTGGCGATCAGGTTATGGGCGATGCGATAGAGCCAGGCCGAAAAGGGATAGCCCTTGTCGACATAGGTATCGAGGTGCGATAGCGCACGGAAAAAAGTGCGCGAGGTCAGATCCTCGGCCTCGTGCACGTTGCCCACGCGATGATAGATATAGCTATAGATGCGGTCCACATAGCGTTCATACAGGACGGCAAAGTCGCGCGGATCGCTCTGTGCGGCCCGGATGTCGGCCTGTTCGTCCAGGTCTGCCATCAAAACCTCGTCTGCCTGCTTTGGGAAACACCGTTGCGCTATCAGGGTTGCGAAGCAATAGTCTAGCGCCGTCGCACCGGCTGTCAATTTGCGCGCGGGCGCGCCTCCGTGCTTGCGCGGCCATCCGCCGTGGTGGCTGCGCCTCTGTCCACGGTAGACAGCCTCGCCGATCCGCCCTATACTGAGGAGGTCAAACAGCCATGCCGTATGCAGGAGGTTATCATGTACAAGTTTTTGATCGGTTTTCTGACCGGCCTCTTTGTCGGCTGGGTGATCGGCATCCTGTCGGCGCCGCAATCCGGCAAAGAGACGCTGGATAGCATCGGCGAGCGGGCCATCGAGCTACGCGACCGGGCCGTGAGCAAGGTGGAGCACATGCGCGAGGATCTGGCGCCGGAGGCGTAGGGCCTACGGCCTGGGCCGGATACCCGCTCTCGCGCCCTGCATGGGTAGTCCTGCCGATCTCTTGCAGAGCATGTTGATTATGCTCTGCCCTTAGTATGTCAGTGGGAGGCTTATCGTGGCGCCTCTGGACCGCATTGAGGTCAAAGGCTACAAATCCATCCGAGAAGCCGCTCTTGATCTACGGCCTCTCAACGTGCTGATCGGACCCAACGGGGCTGGCAAGAGCAACCTCGTCTCCGTCTTTGAGATGGTCAGGCAGATCGAAGCTCGCCGTCTGCAAACTTATGTAGCGCAGATGGGCGGGGCCAATAGCTTGCTGCACTATGGCCGCCACACGACCGAAAGCATCGAGATCGGCCTCGCCCTAGGGGGGGGAGAAGCGGGTAGTGGCTACCGGTGCGTTCTGGTTCCCACGGCCCAGGATGGTCTGGCTTTCGCAACAGAGGAGGTTTGGGAGGCGGATCTGTTCCGCAATGGCAGTCCTTACGTCGAACCCCTTGGCAGAGGCCATCTAGAGACCAGACTGCACAACTATACGGTAGATCCCCTTCCGAGCGCTACCCCGTATGTCCTGCGGACGATGCAGAGCTGGCGCGTTTACCACTTTCACGACACCAGCGAGTCGTCCAAGATGAGAGCCACGGGCGACCTTGACGACAACGCCTTTTTCCGTGATGACGCCTCGAATCTGGCGGCCTATCTCTACCTGTTGCGCGAGCAAGAGCCAGACTCTTATGAACGGATCGTGGCCACTATCCAGATGGTGGCGCCCTTTTTTTATGATTTCGCGCTCAGGCCCAATCCCCTGAACCCGCGCAAAATCCGGCTAGAGTGGCGCGACAGGGGGTCAGAGGACTATTTCGATGCGCACAGCCTCTCGGACGGCACACTGCGGTTCATCTGTCTGGTTATCCTTCTCTTGATGCCGTATCCCCCAGACACGATCCTAATAGATGAGCCCGAGCTGGGGCTGCATCCCTACGCCATTGCGGTCCTGGCCGGTCTGCTCCGCAGTGCAGCGACCCGAACCCAGATCATTGTTTCGACCCAATCGGTAACCCTGCTCAATCAACTGGAGCCCGAGGATGTGATCGTTGTGGACAGGGAGAACGGCGCATCGCGGTTCCATCGGCTCGATCAAAGCGAGCTTGACGTCTGGCTTGAGGGGTATAGCCTGGGCGAACTGTGGGAAAAGAACCTCCTGGGGGGGCGCCCGAGGTGATGCGCAAGGTGCATATCTCGGTAGAGGGACAGACCGAGGAGACCTTTGTCCGCGACGTTCTCCAGCCCCATCTGCCTCTGTTGTACCTGAACCCGGTTCTGCTCAAGACCAAGAGGGTGGCCAGTGGCCCCGATTTCCGGGGAGGTTATGTGCCATTTGCTGTCATGGAGCAGGAGTTGCGCAAGCTTTTAGGCGATTCCAGCGCTGCCGTTGTGACCACCATGTACGACTATTACGCGTTGCCCAAGGACTTTCCTGGCAAGGACAAAGAACTTCCCTTAGATCCTCTCGGTAGAGTCCAGCAGCTTGAGACTGCTTTGGCCAAACGTATCGACAATCATCGGTTTCGCCCCTACTTGCAGCTCCATGAGTATGAGGCATTCCTCTTTGTTGATACACGCCTGACCTGCCGCGTCATCGGCGGCAGCGAGGAACAACTTGGCCAACTCGAATCCATCAAGCGTCGTTTCGCCAGCCCCGAGCATATAGACGACGGCGTCACAACTGCCCCATCCAAAAGGGTGCAAGCGGTGCTGGCCGGGTATGATAAAGTGCTACATGGCCCCCAGGTGGCGAGCCGTGTGGGTATATCCAGGCTGGCGGAAAGCTGCCCTCACTTTGGAGAGTGGCTAGCGTGGTTAAGAGGGCTCAATCCATAGAGGCTGACGCTCTATATTCGGGGAGCTCATGGGAGTCATGATATGACTGTTCGAGCCGCCGCCGCTCAGATCGAGATCACGCCACCCGTCGGCGTCGAGCTATCGGGCTATGCCGCGCGCCAACAGCCCTCCATCGGGCTACTCGATCCCCTCTACGCCCGGGGGCTCTATCTGGAGCAGGGCGCCGAGCGGCTGTTGTGGGTGCATGCCGACCTGATCGGCTTTGGCCAGGAGCAGGCGCGACGCTTTCGCCGTCGGGTGTGCGCCGAGCTCGGTTTCCAGGAGCGCCAGGTGCTCCTGAGCGCCACCCACACCCACGCTGGCCCCGCCACCGTCGTGCTGCGGGAGTGTGGCCTGCCCGACGTGGCCTACCTGGCGGAACTCGATGAGCGCCTGCTAACCGTGGCCCGCATGGCAGCAATGCGCCCTCAGCCGGCGACGCTGCATTTCGCCGAGGGCGCCTGCGACCTGGCCCGCGACCGCCGCCCCCCCAGCGAGCTCTCCCATGTGGATCATCGCCTGCCCGTGTGGGCGCTGCGCCGGGAGGATGGCTCGCATCTGGCCGTGGTTGCCAACTATCCGATGCACAATGTGGCCCTTTCGGCCCGCAACCGTCTCATTTCGGCGGATGTGGCGGGCCAGGCTGCTGAGGGGGCGCGCCGTGCACTGCCGGGCGCGCCCGTCGTCCTGGTGACCAACGGCGGCTGCGGCAACCTCAACCCGCCCGCGAGCGCCGAGGGGCCCGATCTCATGCAGGCCTATGGCCAGCGTCTGGTCGCGGCCATCCGGGGCGCCATGGAGGCCGCCGTCCCCTGCGAACCGACCATGCTTGCTTCGGCCCTGGCGACGGAGCGCCTGCCGCTCATGGTGCTCTCGCCCGACGATGTCGAGGCCGAACACGCCCGCGCCGTGGCCGCGCTGGATCCCTCCCTTGGCGAGAGCTGGCTGCGCGCCATGGACCGCTGGCGCGCCGAGACCCTGGCCCTGATCGCCCACGGCGCGCCGGATCATGTCGCCACCGATGTGCAGGTCGTTCGCCTGGGGCCTGCGACCCTGGCCGCCATCGGCGCCGAGGTATTCTCGCGCATGGCCGACGAGCTGCGCGCCATCCTGGGGCCGCGGACGTACGTGGTCGGCTATGCCAATGGCGATCTGGGCTATATGCCGCCCCGCGAGGTCTATGCCGAGGGTGGCTATGAGGTGGACCTTGCCTTCAAGTTCTATGGGCACTTTATGATCGTCCCAGGCAGCTATGAGCTCGTGCGCGACCTCGCCATCGCCCTGGCGCGCGGCCTGGGCGCCGGATAGACACACAAGGAGCGCGATGAAGATCACCGAGATCGAGACGCTGTTCATTGACCAGTACTTGTTCGTCCAGGTGCACACCGATGCCGGGCTGGTGGGCCTGGGCGAATCGGGCGCATGGGGGTTCCTGGAGGCCTCGGCGGGCGCCGTGGAGACCTTCAAGCGGTACCTGATCGGCCAGGACCCGCTGCGCATCGAGCACCACTGGCACTATCTCTATCGCTGGAGCCACTTTCGCGGCGCGGCCATCATGGGCGCCCTGAGCGCCCTCGATCTGGCCCTGTGGGATATCGCGGGCAAGCATTTCGGCGTGCCCTGCTACCAGCTCCTGGGCGGCAAGGTGCGCGAAAAGGCCCGCGTCTACTATCACGTGTTTGGCGAGACCAAAGAGGAGTTGATCCAGGGTTGCATCGCCGCCCGCGACCAGGGCTTTACCGCCGTGGGACACCTGACCCCCTTCCTGGACGAGCCCCGCGACCGCCCCTATTTCGAGACCCACGTGAAAAAGATGCACGAGGCCATCGAGACCGTGGGCCGCTACCGCGAGGCCGTGGGCGACCAGGTGGACCTGTGCATCGAGATCCACCGCCGCTTGACCCCTGCCGAGGCCATTGTCCTGGCGCGGGGCATCGAGCCCTATCACCCCTTTTTCTACGAGGACCCGATCCTGCCCGACAACCTGGACGCCATGGCCCTGGTGGCCGAGCGTATCCACGTGCCCATCGCCACGGGCGAGCGGCTGCACACCATCCAAGAGTTCGAGATGCTGCTCAAGCGGGGGGCGGTCCAATATGTGCGGCCCGATGTGTGCCTGGCGGGCGGGCTGAGCCACTCGAAAAAGATCGCCGCCCTGGCCGAGGCCCACAATGTGGGCGTGGTGCCCCACAACCCGCTGAGCCCGGTGAGCACGGCGGCCTGCATTCAGCTCGCCGCCTGTATCCCCAACTTTAGCCTGCAAGAGTACCCCACCGGCGAGCAAGAGCCGCCCAAGAGCGAGATCGTCAAGAGCGCCATCCGCCTGGAGGATGGCTTCCTGATCATCCCGGATGCGCCGGGCCTGGGGATCGAGCTGGCCGAGGGCGCGGCGGAGCGCCACCCTTACCGGCCCCGCGCCGTGCATACGCGCCTGCACGTGGATGGCTCGGTGGTAGATCAGTAGACAAGCGCCCGCCGATGCCCGGGGAGGTCCGGAGCGTGGGATTCGGCTACTGCACACTTGGCAGGGATAACTCAGCAAGATGGGTATGCTGTCGGCGCCCAAATCTCGCGGCCCCGAAAGCCCTCACCCCGGCGAACCTCGCCTTGAGGGCGAGTTTCGCTTCCCCCTCTCCCACAACTTTGTGGGAGAGGGGGCTCGGACTCGGTCGCTGCGCACTACTCCCGTGGGGGTGAGGGCCACAAAAACGCATTGAACGACGATATTGTCACGTATAGCAGCGAAGCGTGACCCCGACTATGCCATCCACATCGCTTCCGAGACTGTACGATAGCTAGGCGCAGGATGCATCCCGCACAGCGCGGCATGGCTGCGCCTTGCGGCTGCCCTCGTCCCTTCGTAGACCGGGAGACACGAGGTCGAGCATCGCCCAGATGCGGGCCAAGCCTGCGCTCCGGGCGGGCCCGGCCCGGCATCCCTGTTTCGCGACATACTAGAAGAATCTGGAGCACACCCATGCGCTTGTGGCTGATCCGCCACGCCGATCCTGACTATGCCAACGACGCCCTGACGCCCAAGGGCCATGTGCAGGCGCGCCTGCTGGCCGAGGCGCTGCTAAGCGCGCCCCTGGATGCCATCTATGTCTCGCCCCTGGGCCGCGCCCAACTCACCGCCCGCTATACGCTGGAACGGCGCGGCGAGACCGCCGTCACGCTAGATTGGCTGGCCGAACTGCGCGGCGGATACGCCCCCGGCCACGTGGCCTGGGACATGCACCCGGCGGACGCCCTGGCGGGTTGCCAGCCCCCGACCCTGGCCGACTGGCCGGGGCAGATGGTCTATGGAGCGCAACTGCTGCCGGTGCTGCACGAGTTCTGGGGGGCGTGGGATCGGTTCTGTGGCGAGCTGGGCTATGTGCGCGAGGGACTGCGCCATCGCATCGTCCAGAGCCGCGAGGAGCAACTGGCCTTTTTCTGCCACGCCGGGTTGACTCTCTCGCTGCTGGCGCACCTGCTGCACATCCCGCCGCCCCTGGTGTATGCCCATTTCGGCTGCGACCCATCGAGCGTCACGATCCTGGAGACGGATGAACAGGATGGCTGGGCGACCTTTCGCCTGGTGGTGGCCAACGACATGTCCCATGCGCCCGGCCTGCGCCTCAGCCCGAGGCAGCATGCGCGCTATGGCTTTTAGCGCGCCGGCCAGGTGTATCAGTTCAGACTTGGGAAAAGCGGCCAACGCGTTGCGTTCGTCGGCAGGGAGCATTGGGGCGCGGGCGATAGGCGGCTGATTTCGCACAGACCTGAGTACCGTACAGTGATACGCTTTGGACGATGCAAAGCATCGTTGGCGGGCGAGACGCCCGCCCTCCAGCGCCTTGAGCGCACGTAGCTGTCAGCACACGCGGTCATGATCTCATCCCCCTGAATCTGAACAGACCTCATGCGCAGGGCGCACCACCCAGGACGAAAATGGCGCAACCCCCGGCTTTGCGGGCCGGCTGCCGCTATGCTACCCGATCTCGCCGGCGGGCGCCGCAGGCTCGTGCGGAGCCACGCGGGTCTCGGGCACGCGCAGGGTGATCCAGAAGCCTGCCAACGCCCCCAGGGTGGCCACCACAAAGAGCAGCATGTATCCGGCGTTGGGCGCCCAGCCGTTGACCAGATCAATCAGTGGTCCAAAGAGCCGCGAAGTGGCCGCCGAGCCCGCCGTCGCCAGGTTCGAAAGGCCCAGGTACTTGCCCGCCTCGTTGGCGGGCACCAGGTCGGTGGCCCAGGCCCAGTTGACGCTGTTGAATATGCCCATGCCCACGCCGATAATGGCGCCCAGCGCCGGGATCCAGCCGGGTTGGCGCAGGATCGCCAGCAGCGCCATGCCCACGGCGACGATGCTGCAGGCCACCAGACTGAGGCGTTTACGCCCCCAGCGCTCCGAAAGCAATCCGGCGGGATAGACGGATAGGAGCACCGAGATGCCGATGATGGTCATCAGGCTGCCCACGGTGCGCGCCGGCGCCTCGATTTCCAGTACATCCATGAAATAGTAGAATGCGAACCCCTGCACCGTATAGCTCCCCAAAAAGACACAAAAGCGCGAGAGCAGCAGCCGGGCATAGCCCGCGTGTTCCCTGACCTGCACACCAAAGATATCGCGGATCTGGAGCCACAGCGAGTGGGGCGCTGCATGGGGCTGCGCTGCGCCGGGCGCCTCGCGGATTCCCAGGCCGGTCACGGCCAGCCCCGCCAGCAGGACAAGGCTGACCAGCAGGCCCGCCGCCAGCAAGCCCGCCGGAGAGGTGCCCACCAGTCGGCTGACGCTGAGCGAGGCCGCGATCACACCCAGCATCTCCATCAGGCTCTTGATCCCCGAGGCGATGCCGCGTCTGTCCTCCGAGACCAGGTCGGGGATCAGGCCCTGGGCCGGCCCGTGGGCGAGGTTCGAGCAGAGCTGGAGCCCCATATAGCTGAGAGCGATGCCCAACAGGCTGCGAGAGCCGATCAGCGCTATCAGCCACACGACGTTCAGCAGCGTGCCCGCCACCATCCAGGGGCGCCGCCGCCCCCAGGCGCTCATGGTATAGTCGCTCAGGGCGCCGCTAATGGGCTGGACGGCCAGGGCAGCGAGCAACCCGGCAAAGGTGAGGATGCCATAGGTTGTGTTGGGGGCGCGGCTGCCCAGTTCCAGGATCAAGAGGGGCAGGATCAGGGGATGGATCGAGTTCCACATGAACGATAGGCCCAACCAAAAAGCATTGAGCACGATCACATTCGCTGCCCCGGTCTGTCGGCGCACAGCTCTTTCCTCATCTGTAGACATTGGGTCTCGGCGCGTGGGGCGCGGCCCTACGAACTAGCGAAAGGGCAACGGGAACATGTCGCGGCACTCGTTTCCGCTGATGACGATGGGCGCCGCCAGGGTTGCGGCCCCCTCCGCAGCGCCTCGCGTCGCCAGGATGCGCAGCAGCGCGGGCGAGCCGTCGGGCGCCTGGGCCGTGTCCCACAGAAAACTGCCGACGGCGGGCAGACCTGCGCCCAAGATCTCCCAGGTGATGCCGCCATCCAGCGATCTCTGCAAGCTGACATCCACCAGGCCGCCGCCATGCGTCACCTGCCAGCGAACCTGCTGTTTGCCCGTCCAAAGCTCGCCCCCGGTGGGCGCCACGATTTGCACGCGCGGGCTGGCCGGGTGATGGGCCAACAGCGGCCCCTCGCTGACGATGGCCGTGCGAAAACGGCCGTCGGTGGCCGTCAGGCGCAGCCACAGGTCGGACGTGCTCGGGACCGAGGTGGGATCCCACACATAGCGACCGGTGTTGGCCAGCCCGTGGGCCAGGGGCAGCCACGGGCCATAGGGCCCCAGACTATACGCCAGGGCCAGGGTTATGGGATCGCCATCGGCATCCCCAGCGCGCCACACAAGCTCATGAGCGCTGATCTGTAGATCGCTCATGCCCGGGCCGCCCCAGGACAGGCGTGGGGCGTTTCTGCCGGGGTTGGCGATCTCGAAAGGCTCTCCGACGATGCTCTGCCGCAAGCGTCCATTGTCCGCCGTCAGGCGGAGCAGATAGACGCCATTCGCCAGCGGCAGCGTGTCCCACGCATAGAGGCCGTCGTTCTCCAGGCCGGTGGCGAGCGGCGTCCAGGTCTGGCCGCCATCGGCGCTATAGGCGATATCCACCAGCAGGCGCAAGCCGGCGGGGTCCGTCGCCCTCCACTGGATGGGCGTCTCGCCCGAGGCGACGGCGCCCTGCATGGGGGCCAGGAGCGCGAGGGAGGGTTTGGCCCGCTCGGCGGTCTTGGGCGGAAAGAGAGCCGAGCGCACCCTCACGCTGTATAGCCCATCGCTCGCCGCCAGCTCGACCTGGTAGAGCCGATCCGATGCCAAGGGCCGGCTCAACGGGTATTCGCCGGTGTTGAGGAGTCTGGCGGCGACCTGTTGCCAGCTCTGGCCGCCGTCCTCGCTGAGCGAGATGTCTATGAGCAGCGGATCGTCGTCCGCGTCTTCGGCGATCCAGGTGATCAGGTTGCCCCCTGCCAGCGCGCCCAGGGGGCTGGGCGATGTGATGGTGAGCTGCGGCGGAGAGCCACGCGCACCGGCCAGGCTGAACGCCCCCGGGGCCGTTGCCACGGACGTCGTCTCTCCGTCGGTAGCTGTAATGCGCATCAGGTAGCGCGAGCCCGAGGGCCAGCCGTCGGTCTGCCACAGGTAGCGCCCCTGGGCGGCATCCACCGTTGCCAGGGTGTGCCAAGTGACGCCCGCATCCGGGCTGACCTCTACACTGGCCTCGACGGTGCGCCCCTCGCCGCCGCGCAATTGCCAGCGTACCTCTCGCAGCCCCGTCCAGAACTCGCCTCCCGATGGCGCGAGCAGCGCGACCTGTACAGGCTCTTTTGGCTCGTTGCGCACGCGCAGCGAGCCAATGATGCTGGATAGCGCGCGTTGGCCCCCCAATCTGGCGCGCACGAGCAGATCGTAGGTCCCATTGGAATAGCGTCGGGTATCCCACAGATACGTGTCGCTGTGGCGCAGCCCTTCTGCCAGGGGCCTCCACGTGTCCCAGCCGGCGAGGCGGGTCAGGATGTCTATCTCCACATCGTCAGACACGGGGCCAATGGTCCACCAACGGATCGGCCAAACGCCCGCCAGCGTGGCGCCCGCAACGGGCGAGAGCAATTCGATCTGGGGGGGCTGGTCATCGCCCAGAACGATGAGCCCGTGGCCTTGATCCTGCGAAACGAAATACCCATCGCGGGCGACGACCTTGAGCCGGTAAGAGTTGCCGGGCGGCAGAAAGGAGACCTGCCAGACATAGTAGCCGCCATCCTGCAGATCCTCGGCCAGGGGGAACCAGGTCAGGCCGCCGTTATCGCTATAGTACAGGTCCACAAAGAGAGGGTCGCCATCGGGATCGCGGGCGCGCCAGAGGATGACGGCCTCTGTGTTCAGGCGCACATGTTCGCTGGGCCAAACCAGCTCCACCTCGGGGGGATCGTTGTCCACGATGCTGAGCCCCTGGGCCAGTTCGGCGCCCGTTGCGCCGCCCGAGTCGCGGGCCAAGGCGCGCAGGGCATAGCCCTGCCCAGGGGCCAGGTCTGTGGTATCCCAGGCGTAACTGCCGACGCCTGGCAGCCCCTCGGCCAAGAGCTGCCAGGGGGCCTCTCCGAGCCGGACGTACAACGCAACCCGGACCTCTTGGGCATCCGGGTCGGCGGCCTGCCAGGCAATCGTGGCGCTGCGACCCAGCGTCTCGCCCGGGCGCGGGCTCAGCAGCGTTATGCTGGGCGGATCATTGACATTGGCGACGACGAACGGCCCGTGGGTCACCTGCCGGGCATATACGCCGTCTGTGACGGTGATGCGCAGGTGGGCCGCATCGCTATCCGGCACAGACGCGCTATCCCAGGTCAAAGAGACGCCGGCCGGCAGATCGGGCGCCAGCGGCTGCCAGTGGCCGCCGTCATCGGGGCTGTATTCCACGGTGACCGTCATCGGCTGGCCGGCCGGATGTTGGGCATACCAGACGGTGCGCTCCAAGCCCTTGACAGGCGCGGCGCCCGGCCCACGGAGCAGGGCGATGGTCGGGCGGGCGTTTTGCACCTCGACGGCGTGTTCGAGAAAAGAGAGCGCGCCCTGCTCATCGGCCAGTTCCGCCACCAATACATGGTTGCCATCCAGCGCCTCGTGGCTGTTCCACAGCAGGCTCCACTGGCCCTGGTGGGGTTGCGCCTCGCCCAAGGGGGCCAGCGCGCCCCGCGCATCTCGCGCGTATAGCGTAATGCGCGCCACCGCCGGGGCCCCCTCTAGCGGGGCGAGGGTGATGGGCGTCAGCCCCTGGACCCGCTGGGCCGTTGCCGGGGCCACAAAGCGCCATCTGGGCTGGCGGTTGGCGACCGTCAGGGGGTTGCTCCACGCGCCAGCCTCCGAGCCATCGTCCAGTGTGGCCCAGACCAGCAAGCGGTAGGCGTCGTCGCGGTGCAGCGTGGTATCCCATAGCAGGGTCCACTGGGGCCCCTCGCGAGCCAGGTCGCCCAGCGGCAGCAAGCCTCCTGCGGGTTGCTCCAGCCAGGCGGTGGCAGATAGCACCTGGCCGGCCTCAGGGCCGGCTGCCAAGCGGATCGTCTCGGTGCCCTGCAGGGCCGCCCCGCCCGTGGGCTGGGTCAGCAGCAAGGGGGGGCGCTCGCTGGGCCACAGCACACGCGCATGGTCGGCGCGCAGCGAGGCGCAGCGTTCGCCCGCATCGCAGGCTATGGCCCAGATGATCCAGCTCTGGTCGTACCAGGATGGTTCCGGGATCAAGCGTGTGCGCCAGCCGCCGTCGTTGGGCTCGCCATTTCCGGCCCAAACCAGGTCTGCCATAGCGGGCTCGTTGCCGCGAAAGGCCGACTCGGGCGCCTTTTGCAGGTAGAAGCCGACCCGGTCCGGCTGCCTGTGGAGATCCTCGGCGCGGGCCGTCAGCTCGGTCTCTCCCGTGACCGCATCCAAAAGGGTGGCGGCGATCTCGGACAGGGTGGGCGCCAGGGTGTTGTTGATGGTCAACGGGCTAGAGGCGCGGCCTGGGATCATCGCTCCGCCGGCGGTGTATCCCTGGGCCGTCAGGTGATAGGTTCCATCCGGCAGATCGCGGGTGTTCAGGCGTACGCTGGGACGATCCGGCGCCCCCTGCACCGGCAGGCTGATGAAATGATCGGCCGTTACGGGCTCTGCGGCGCCCGGCGCGTCCTTTTGGCGTATGTGGGTATGGCTGCTCGCCAGGTACAGGTCGAGGCGCGTAAGGCGTTCGGCGCCAGCCGGCAGCGAGATGGCGAGGGTGATCTCACCGCTGGCCTCAGAGAGCGAGGGGTGGGGCCAGAGCCAAAGCTCATCGGCAGAATTGGCCTGAAACCAGCCGCTCACGGCGCGCAACATGCCGTGCGCTCGGGTGATGCCCAGGGCCATGATGCGGTAGCGCCGGTTGGGGTCCAGCCCCTCGGTGGGCAGCGGCATCTGCCAACCATCCGAGCCATCCCGATCAATGCCCAACTCGCGCAGGGCGCCGAACTGCCCGTCTGCCGGGCCATCCTGCTGGATATAGAACTCGATCCGTAGCCAATCGGCAGGGGGACAGTTGGCGGCCACCCGAGCAACGGTGTCGCCCGTCACGACCTGGCCCTCCAGGGGCCAGGTCACCCGGAGGTTGGGGGTCGGCGTGAACGGGCGCAGCAAGCGCAAGCGCGGCGCATCCGGCGCATCCCCCTTTTCGGCCCAGATCAGGCGCGGCGCGCTCCAGTCGTCCACGGCCAGGGCCAGCCCCTGGGCGCCGGCCGGTTCGTAGAGCAGGGTGCGCGATAGCTCCCATTCCGCCGAGGCGGCGTACCAGAGCCCTCCGTCGCGCAACCAGGCCAGGTGGGCCGTAGATCCGCCGCTGGCAACCAGGGCAACGGGCGTGGCCGCCGAAAGCCCAGGCTCCACGAGCCTACGGCCATCGCGCGTCTGGTTGTTGGCATAATAGAGCCCTTCTGGGGCGAACCAGGCCAGGTGCAGGGCGCCATCGGGGCCGAGGGCCATGTCGGCCAACAACCCCTCCGTGGCTGCCGGAATGGGGGTTGCGCCGGAGGCCAGCGGCGCATACCAGACGCCGCTCTGGGCTGCATCGCCCTCTCGCGCCGACCAGGCGACATAGCCCTGGCCCTGCTCGTCGAGGGCGAGCTGCAGGCGATCCACCGTCAGAGCGGGATCCAGGGGCAGCGAGATGGTGATGCCCTGGCCGGTGTGGTAGATGGATAGCCCCTCTGGGCCCAACCACGCGCCGGCGAGGCCGCCCTGTTGGTCCAGGGCAAAGGTCCAGAGAGAGGCATCCGACGGCACGCGCCACCGGGCGCCCGCAACGCCCTCAGGCGAGGCGGCCTGCACCATGCGCGCATCGTCGGCCAGGTGCGCCCAGGCTGCCCACGGGGAGCGATCGGCCGCCAAGGCGTAGCCCGGATGCTGAGGGGATAGCCCCGAGATGCGCTCCAGAGGCAGGGCCTCCGTAACCGTCAGGGGCTGGGCCTCTGGCAGCGAGGCCCACATCAGGCGTGCAGATGCGCCCCCGGGGGCTGGCTCGGGCCAAAGGAACTGGGGCGCCCCCCAGGCGTCCAGCGCAACCAGGGGAGAGCGGCCTGATAGCAGCGGGCCTGCGATGGAGAACGTCGCCTCGGTCGCGGCGGGAGCGTCGGCGCGGACGGCCAGCGGCGCCAGGAGGGCCAGGCATAGGCAGGCCCACAACGCCCATCGCAGGGGCCGAGGCGGGGCGGCCATGCCGCGCAAGAGCTGCGGCTCGCGCATCGCGATTCGCTCGGCAGCTAGTGGCATACGGGCCCACACCTGTTCATTGTATCGGCAACCGGATGCACATCATTGTCATACCCCCCGCACAGGAATCATCCAGCGCCTCTAATCAGGCAGCGGCGGGATCAACAAGACCTGGCCGATATACAGCTCGTTGGGATCCTCGATCCCGTTGATCTCGATGAGCTCATTGATGGACACGCCATACTTGTTCGCAATGGCCTGGAGTGTGTTCCCCCGCTCAACGGTATGCAGGGCCGAGGTCGGGATCGGCGTGGGGCTCGGGATCGGCTTGGGCGTGGCGGTGGGCACAGGGGTGGGCGGATTGCGGCGGATCTCTTCTGCGCGGCCCGTGATCGCTGCATACAGCCCCTTGTCGGGGTATGCGCGGGTGGCCGCCTCCTGGTAGGCTTGCTGCGCCGCCGTAAGATCGGCGCGGAGTTCGTACAACAGCCCCATAAAAACGAACGGCACACTGGAGGTAGGCTCCAGGGCGATGGCCTGCTGATAGGCCAGGTAGGCGCTGTGGATATCGCGTTTGCGCGCGTGGACATAGCCAAGCCCGCAGTAGGCGCTGGCGTCGTAAGGGTCCAGGGTCACGGCGCGGCTAAAAGCAGCGGCAGCCTCGTCCCATCGGTGTTGGGCGGCGGCCACGCTGCCCAGGCCCACCCAGGCTGCCGCGTTGGGCTCGACTGCCAGCGAGCGCTCAAAAGGCTCGGGCGCCAGGTCGGGGCGACCATAGAGCAGCAAGGTGGCCCCCAGATAGTTGTGTAGGGCCACCCTGGCGCGGGCGGGCAGATCGGGATAGAGGGACGCCTTTTCGAACTGGCCGCCTGCCAACAAGAGCTCGTTCTCGGCCATGAACGCCAGGCCGGTGGCCACGGGCACGATCACCTCGTTGGCCAGGCGCATATCGGCCGGGGCGCTCTGCCAGCGCGTCATCGGCGCGCTCAAGGTCTCTTGCAGCACGCCTGCCAACAATAGCGAGATGCCATCCACCGCAATGCCCCTGGGGCTGGCGCCCAATACGGTGATGTGATAGGTTTCTGTATAGCGATCGCGCACCGGCGCAGAGGTCTTCCAGATCACCAGGCTGGCTCCCAGGTCACGGCCCACATAGCGCGCCTGGGTTTCAGAGGCGATGGGATAGGTGGGCCGCACGATGATGCGCTGATCCAGCCCGACCCCGGAAACGATGGCCTGGATCGTTTCCTCGATGGCGCGCGCCTCCTCCATCGCCTGGGGTGAATGGTCGGCGGCGGCGATCAGGATGCCCGTTTGATCCTGGTCAAAGGTGCGCCGCTCGACCTCGGCAAAGGCGCGTTGCATATCGGGCCGCCAGAGGAGTTCGGCATAGGCGATGCTGCCGAGGTTGGCCAACAGGGCTATCCCGGCGGCCAGGCGCACGATGACCATGCCACGGCGAAAGAACAGATAGGTGGCCGCCGCCGCGCCAATGGCCAGCGCCAGATAGATGACGCCCAGACGGGCGAAATCATAGTACAGAATGGCCCGTCCGTCGGTCAGAATGCCCCACAGATAGAGGATGGGGCTGAGCAGGGCGACAACCAAGAGCGAGAAATCGGCGACCCTCGATCGAAACTGCACGCTCGGCTCCTCAGGCAAAAGGTGCACCACGCCAGGGTGCTGTAGCACAGAGAGATCAATCGGCGAGCGAGGCCATTGTACCAGGGCGGATCTGGTTTGTAAACAAGCGCGTTGCGCCCGGTTGACAGCCCGGAGGCTTTCGGGTATGATGGGGCCAGTGAGGAACACAGTTCTTCACCCAAAATTGCACTCTAAAATAAGGAGGTGATGTGCAGATGGATTCTAGCAGTACTAGTTGTGTCCTGGCATCACCTCCGAGTGATTGCTAGGACACACCCAAGACGAAACCCCCTTCTTCGGAAGGGGGTTTCGTCTTGCTGGCGTAGGGCATGGCGGCGTCCGCCTTGCGCCCATCGAGCAGCGCCCTATCGTACAGAGACCATATAGCCCCGGCGCAGGATGTTGCGCAAATAGATCGGCTCGCGCGGGTTGGGCTCGATCTTGTCGCGCACGTTCTTGACGTGCACGCGCACCAAGTCGGGCATGCCGGTGCCGGCGGGGTAGCCCCACACCTTTTGCAGGAGCTGGTCTGCCGAAAAGACCTGCTCAACGTTCGACATCAAAAAGTGCATCAACTCGAACTCGACCGGCGTGAGCAGCACAGTTCGCGCAGGCGTGCTGATCTCGTAGCTCTTGAGATCCAGGGTGAGATCTCCCACCTGAAGGCGGCTATCTGTATCTGGGGGAATGCGGCCGCGCGTGCGGCGCAGCAGCGCCTTGATGCGCAAATCAAGCTCGAGCACGTCAAAGGGCTTGGTCAAGTAATCATCGGCCTGGGCTTGCTGGTACGCCGCGACTTTGTCGCCGATCTCTTGCTTGCCCGTAAGGAACAGGATGGGAAGTTGCGCAAGCTCTGGGATCTGGCGCATCGCCTTGCCCACCTCGATGCCGTCCATACCCGGCATCATGATATCGAGGATCACCAAATCCGGGCGTTGTTGCCGGGCGATGGCCAGGGCATCCGCTCCCCGGTGGGCGACGGATACCTCAAACCCGCTGCGGCGCAGGCTCCTCTCGATGGCCTCAGCCACGGCGTGATCATCATCTACGACAAGAATGAGCTCGCTCATTGTCTCCCCCAGCACGTCTCCGAATGATCTGGCCAGTCACGGCGCGCTCCATTATCACGCAAGAGTAAAGCGCCAACGCCCTTGGCCTATTGATCGTAAAGCGACTATAAACCCATTATAAGTCGTTCGTTACGATAAGACAAGGCGTTTGACGCCTGGCTTTGCGGCGCCGGTTGACGGGCCTGGGCCGGGCGCGTATCATGGCGTTGCGCTGAGGTGAAATATGGCGGAACCACGCATTTCCAAACCGATCACCGTAACCCAGGTTGTGGGCATGTTGGCCCTCGTCTTGATCGTGTTCTTTGTCGGGGCGTTCGCTTCCAAGGCCGTCGAGACCTATCGGCTCAGGATGTGGCTCAGCGACATGGAGCAAGAGATCGCGGCGATGGAACGCCAACGCGAATCGCTCGAACTGGAGCTGCAACGGCGCGAATCCAAAGCCTGGATTGACCAGGCCCTCAAGGAAACCGGGCGCGTGCCGCCGGATGTGCTCGTCGTGCGTGTAATGCCCTCTGATGCGGCTGCGCCCGCCCAGGCGGAAGCAGCGGCATTGGCGCCCACTCGACCCGCCTTTAGTACGCCTGCGCTCGACTTGGCCGAGGATGGGCTCTCTGGCCCTCTGTTTGGCAATCCCAATTGGAAAGCCTGGATGGCCCTCTTCCTCAACCGCGACTAGCTCGCCTCGCAGCGAGACGGCTCGCCAACCTTACCACCCTGGAGATGTCCCGATGCAAGCTGTGGCTGCCATCCTTGAGCGCTTTGATGCCCCACTGGCCCTGCGCGAGATCGAGATCCCGCCGCTGGCCGAGGGCCAGGTGTTGGTCGAGATCGCCGCCGCCGGCGTGTGCGGCTCGGATGTACACATGTGGCGCGGACAGGACCCACGTACCCCCTTGCCCATCATCCTTGGGCATGAAGGGGTCGGTCGCGTGGTCGAGACGCGCGGCGCGCGCCGCGACATCTATGGCCAGGAGGTTGGCCCAGGCGATCTGATCACCTGGGAGCGCGGGGTCACCTGCGGCGTGTGCCACGCCTGCGCTGTATTGGGCGAGCCGTCGCTCTGTAGCCGGCGCTGGGTCTATGGCATCTACCGTTCGGCCCAGGAGCCCCCCTATCTGAACGGCTGCTATGCCACCCACATCGTCCTGGATGCGCGCACCCATCTGATCCCCCTGCGCCAGGGGGATGATCCGGCCCGCTTCGTTGCGGCCTGCTGCTCGGGGGCCACGGCGGCCCATGCCTTTGATCTGACGCCCGTTCGCATTGGCGATACCGTCGTGATCCTGGGGCCGGGCCCGTTGGGGGCCTTTGCTGCGGCGCTGGCGCGGGCCAATGGCGCCGAGCGGATCATTGTCATCGGGGGCACCCCCGAGCGCCTGCAGCTCTGCGCGCACCTGGGCGCCACCCACACGCTGGATCGGCGCGCCAGCTCTGCGCCGGAACGCCGCGCCGCCATTCTCGATCTGACCCAGGGCCGTGGCGCCGACCTGGTGGTGGAGGCCTCGGGCAGCGTGGCGGCGGCCCATGAGGGGCTCGACCTGGTGCGCCACGGCGGGAGCCTGGCCCTGGTCGGCTTTGGGACGCCCGTAGGCGCCATGTCTCTGGCGCCTTTTGAGCAGCTCGTGCGCAAGAATGTGCGCGTGCAGGGCGTGTGGGTCAGCGATGTGCGCCATACCCTACAGGCCATCAGCCTGGTGCGGCAGCATCCGGAGGCGTTTGCCCGCCTGGTCACCCACCGGTTCCCGCTGGAGGAGGCCACCGCCGCGCTAGAGGCGGTGGAGGAGCGCGGCGCGGCCAAGGTGGTGTTGGAGCCTGTTGCGCCGTAGTTTTTTCTCCGGATGAGCGATCCTCTCTTGTTCCACAAGCTGGTTTGGGGGTGTTCAGGTGACGAATGATGAACGGGTCTTTCCGGCGGGCAAGTTGCCTCTCGAGTTCCTGGGGGCGCTCTTGGCCCGCTATACGCGCACCGATGCGCGCCTGGTGACGGGGCCTCGCGTGGGCGAGGATGTGGCCGTAATTGACATGGGCGACCGCTACATGGTGGTCAAGACCGACCCCATCACCTTTGCCACCGACCAGATCGGCTGGTACGCCGTGCACGTGAACGCCAACGATATCGTCACCAGCGGCGCGCGCCCCTTGTGGATGCTCAATACCGTGCTCTTGCCCGAGAACAAGACCACGCCCGCCTTGGTGGAGGGCATTTTCAGCCAGTTGCACGAGGCGTGCGAGGGCCTGGGCATTGTCCTGGTGGGCGGGCACACCGAGGTGGCCTGGGGGCTGGATCGGCCCCTGGTGGTGGGCGTCCTGATCGGCGAGGTGGCCCACGACCAGTTGCTGACCACGGCGGGCGCCCGTGTGGGCGACCGGATACTACTGGTCAAGGGCATCCCCATCGAAGGGACGGCCATCATGGCGCGCGAGCGCTATGAGGACCTGCTGGCGCGGGGCATCGAGCCCGCGCTGTTGGAGCGCGCCCGCAACTATTTGTACGATCCCGGTATCAGCGTGGTGGAGGCGGCCTATCTGGCCGCCGGGCACCCGGGCGTGCACGCCATGCACGACCCCACCGAGGGCGGGCTGGCGACGGCGCTGCATGAGATGGCCTTTGCGTGCGACGCGGGCCTGCGCCTGTGGGCCGAGCGGGTGCCGGTGTTGCCGGAAGGGGCGCAGCTCTGTCGCGCCCTGGGGTTGGACCCGCTGGGGGTGATCGCCTCAGGGGCGCTGCTGGTGGCCGTGGCGCCGGAGCAGGCCGATGCCTTGATCGCGCGCTATGCCGGCGCCGAGATCGCCTGCGCCCACATCGCCGATCTGACGCCGCCGGAGGAGGGCATCCTGCTCTGCGAGGCCACGGGCGCGCGTCCGCTGCCGCGCTTTGATGTAGACGAGATCACGCGCATCTTTTAGCCGCTCAGATGCGCAGGGCGCCCACCAGCCGGTGCGCCAGCGCCAGCTCTTCTTCCGGCGTGGCGATCTCCCCATCCAGCAGGGCATCGCGGATACGCTCCAGGATCACCCGATAGACCGGCCCCGGCGGGACGCCCAGCGCCTTGAGGTCGTTGCCATCCAGGCTGGGGGCCACGTGGGCCAGCTTTTTCTCATAGAGCGCCAGCCGGGCGCGCAGCCGGGCGGAATCGGCCAGCACCGAGAGGACAAAGCGCGACTCGGGCGAAAAGGGCGCCAGCATGCGATAGATCGTGCTGGGCAGCATGGCGGTGGCTTCGAGCTGGCTGCGCACCTCGCGCAGGCCGGCGATCTGGCCCAAAAAGCGGGCATCGTCGCTGGTCAGCCGCAAGCGGCGCACAAAGGAATCCAGCTCGTCGGGCGCCATCTGGCTGGCCAGCAGAGCCAGGTAACACTGATGCAGCTCGGGCACGCCGTTCTGGCCGTCGGGCTTGCCCTCCCAACCGTTAGAGGCCAGCTCGCGCAGGTGGGCGCGCAGCCGCGCAAAGCGTTGCGCCGCCTCGCCATTAAAGCGCAACGAGGGGTGGATCTGCCCCAGCGCGCCCAGTTGGTCCAGCCGCAAGAGCCCCTTTTCCGGCGCGGCCTCCCTGAGCATCAGAAAGAGCTCGTTGCGCAGGCGCTCGCCCGTCACGTGCCCTAGCAGCTCGATGGCGTCTTGAATCAGCTCGGCGGTGCGCGCCTCCATGCCAAAGCCCAGCCGCTGCTCAAAGCGCACCGCCCGCAGGATGCGGGTGGGATCCTCGACAAAGCTCAGGTTGTGCAGCACGCGGATGCACATCTCCTGCAAGTCGCGCAGGCCGCCATAATAGTCCAGCAGCTCGCCATAGCGCCCGCGATCCAGGCAGACGGCCATGGTGTTGATGGTGAAATCGCGCCGATAGAGGTCCTGCTTGATCGAGCTGCGCTCCACCTGGGGCAGCAGGGTGGGGCTCTCGTAGAACTCGGTGCGCGCCGTGACGAAATCCAGCGCCGGAGGCACCCCCTCGGCGCGCTCCCCTTGCAGGATCACCTTGGCCGTGCCAAAGCGGGCGTGGCTGCGGACATAGCCATCTACCTGCTCGGCCAAGCGGCGCGCCATGCGAATGGCATCCCCCTCTACCACCAGGTCGAGATCGAGGGTGGGCGCATCCAGCAGCAGGTCGCGCACAAAGCCCCCCACGATATAGAGGGAATAGCCCAGATCATTGGCGGCATCGCGGGCCAGCATCAGCAGGTCTCGCAACCCATCGGGCAGGGCGCGATCCATCTTTTCGCGGAGCTCTTGGGCGCGGGTTTCGCCGGTGGCCGGGCCGTAGAGCTTGATCAGATCGGTGCGGGTGACAATGCCGATGAAACGCCCCTGCTCCACCACCGGCACCTGGCCCAGGCCGTATTCCAGCATCACCTCTTGCACCTGGTCCACCGGCGCATCGGGCGAGACGTGCACCGGCCCGGTATAGAGGATGCTGCGGATCGAGGTATCGCCGCGCCCGTGGTGCAGGGCGCGATCCACATCGCTGCGGGTGAGGATGCCGATCAGGCGCTCGTCCTCCACCACAGGGAACCCCTCGTGGCCATAGCGGCGCATGAGCTGGGCGGCGTGCTCCACAGTCATATCGAGCCCCAGGGTATGCACGTTGGTGGACATGATGGCCCGCACGCGGGTGGGGGGCTTGATGTGGGCGCGCAGCCCTTCCAGCAAGCGCCGCGAGACCTCCTCCAGCTCTAGCTCCTCGGTGCGGCCTGCGGCGGCCTTGCTATGCCCGCCGCCCCCCAAGGGCCGGATCAGCTCGGCCACGTCCAGGGCGTCGGTGGAGCTGCGGGCGATGATCTGGACGCTCTCCTCATGCTGCGCCAGCAGGATGCAGGCGTCCGTCTCGAACACGTCCATCAGCTCGTGGATCAGCGAAGAGAGCTCGTCCACATAGCGCTCCAGCCGCACGGCGGCGATGCACACGGTGCGATCCCGGATGGTGTGGATCTCGCTGGCGGCCATCAGCGCGGCCAGGGCCTGGCGCTGCAGCTCGGTCAGGGGGCGTCGCAAAAAGTCGTTCACAATGGCCAGATCGGCCCCGTGGGCCAACAGCCAGGCCGCCGCCGCCGCATCGCGGGGGGTGGTGGTCAGATAGGAGAGGGAGCCGGTATCCTCATAGATGCCCATCAGCATCAGCGAAGCGCCGATGGTGCTCAGGCCGAGCTGGCCATCCTGGAGCCGCTCGATCAGGAGGGTGGTGGTGGCGCCGATCTGGTCGCCCTCGAAATGCACCTCTGGGGAGAGGCGCGGGTCGGGGGCGTGGTGGTCAATCACATGGATGCGCGTCTGCTCGTCCATGCCGCGCATGGGGGCGATGGCCTGGGTATCCACCAGGAGCACGTCGCTGATGCGCTCGCGGGGCAGGTCGCGCCGCTCCACAAAGGGGAGCTGATCCTTGTAGAGCGCGATAAAATCCCGCAGGTTGCGGTTCAGGTTTTGGGGAAGAACCGGCGTATACTCGACAAAGAGCAGGCTCGCCGCGTATAGGGAGGCGAGCGCATCCATGTCGGCCCGCTCGTGGCTGGTGATGATCTTCATTTGATGCGTTACCTTGCCGTCCGATTCGGGAAGCGGTGTAGGACCCAGGGCGGACTCACTGGCCCTGATGGCCGAGCGCTCGACGAGAAAGCCGCCGCCGCAACGCCCTCACCCCCACGAAACCCGCCCCAGGGCGAGTTTCGCTTCCCCCTCTCCCACAGCGCTGTGGGAGAGGGGGCGTGGATGCGTTCGTTGCGCATGACGCCCGTGGGGGTGAGGGCCCTGAAAGCCGCGCCGTGCGTTTTCACTCCAGAAAGCCCGTACATGCAATCGCTCTGGTGTACGACCATTATAGGCCCGGCCCACCGATTGACAAAGGCGCAGCCCACGGCCTATAATGCCGCCCACCGTCCTGTAAGCCAAGATACCCGAGGTGTATTGGGATGGCTCTTTTCCGGCGGGGCTCCCACCGCGTCTGGCGGCTGGCTGCAGCCCTCTTGATGCTCGCCCTGATTGCCCTGCTGGTCTTGCTGGGCAATCTCGTGTGGCGGGTCTGGGCCGACGCCCGCGAGGCGCAACAGGGCTATCAGGAGCGCAATATCCCCAATACCGATCTCAACCCCTATGGGGCCAACTTTTTCCTGGGGCGCGAGGTGGAGCCCTGGAAGATTGACCGCACGCTGCACATGGCCGCCGATGCGGGCATCGGCTGGGTCAAGCAGCAGTTCCCCTGGGAGCAGATCGAGCCCCAACGCAAGGGCGAGTTCCTGGACCCGCAGACCAAAGAGGATAGCTGGGCCAAGTGGGATCGCATCGTCGAGGCGTGCGAGCGCTATGGGCTGCAGATCGTGGCCCGGCTGGATCGCCCGCCCGATTGGACGCGCCAGGACAATAGCTACCGGCAGAGCCCCCCGGACAATTTCGAGGACTATGGCGATTTCGTCTATGCCTTTGTCTCGCGCTACAAGGGGCGCATCCGCTACATCCAGATCTGGAACGAGCCCAATATCTTTCCCGAGTGGGGCAACCGGCCGGTGGACCCCGCCGCCTATGTGGAGCTGCTGCGGGTGGCCTATCGCCGCGCCAAGGAGGCCGACCCGAATATCTATGTCCTGAGCGCGCCCCTGGCCATCACCCTGGGCGAGCCGCATCCCGAGCCGGGCAGGTGGCGCTCGATGAACGACCTGGACTATCTCTCGGCCATGTACGAGGCCGGCTTGGCCGATTGTTACGACATCTATTCCGCCAACGCCTTTGGGCTGGACCTGCCGCCCGATAGCCCCCCAGACCCCCAGGTGCTCAACTTTCAGCGGGTGCTGCTGCACCGCGAGATCATGGAGCGTTATGGCGATGGGAACAAGGCCGTCTGGTTCAACGAGTACGGCTGGAACGCGGCCCCGGAGGGCATGGCGCCGGACAAGCTCATCTGGGGGCGGGTGAGCGAGCGAGAACAGGCAGAGTACACCATCGAGGGCATCCGCATGGCCCGCGAAGAGTGGCCCTGGGCGGGCGTGTTCATGATCTGGTATTTTCGGCAGGTGGGCAACCTGACGCCCGATCAGGCCGAGTACTATTTCCGCATGGTGGATACCGATTTCACCCCGCGCCAGGTCTATTTTGCCGTGCAGGATGTGGTCCAGGCCCAGGGCGTCGCAGGGCCGGGCCTTTACCAACAGACCAGCCCGGCCGTCCAAACCTATGGGCAATGGCAACAGGAGATCGTGGCCGATGCCGAGGGCGGGGCCTGGCTGCGCGCCGGCCAGCCGGGAGATAGCGTGACGCTCACCTTTCGCGGGCAGGCCGTGGCCCTGTTGACGCAGACCGGCCCGCAGGGGGGGCGCTTGCTCGTTTCGCTGGACGGGCAGGCGGTGGGCGGCCTGACGACCGATGCCCAGGGCGCCAGCTATGTAAGCCTGTATACCCCAGAGACGCAGACCGGGGCCCGCATCCCGCTGGTGCGGAACGCCGGCCCCGGTGAACATACCTTGCGCCTGATCGCGGCCTCCGATGCCGATCCGGACAGCCTGGGCCACGAGGTGGTGGTAGACGCCTTTGAGGTGCTGGCAGGCGAGGGCCAGCCCTTTCCTCTCGGCTCGCTGCTGGGCCTGGCCGCCGGACTGGTTCTGGTTAGCGTGCTCCTATGGCGTGTCTGGAGGCGCCTGCGCTGGGCCATGCCCGGCGCGGAGGGCTGGCGCGTCCAGCCGCCCTGGCGCTAGTCCTGATCCTCCTCGCCCAACATATCCCCCAGTACATCCCAGGCAGAATCCAGCGGAATGAACGACCGTTCCACAAAGTCGTGTCCAACGGACTCGATGTACTCTTTGATGTGCAGATCGGGGTGTTTCTGCTCCAGCTCGTCAATCTTGTCGCGCCAGGCGGAGATCAGGCTGCTGCTGCGCTCCTCCAGGTCCGAGAGATCGAGGCCCAGGCCCAGCATATAATCCACGCGCCGCATGATATCCAACCAGGCCTTCCAATCCTCCTCGACGCGCATGGCCTGCACCGTCAGCCCCATCTGCGAGAACTCGTAGGCCGGGGCAAAGCCGTGGAACACGACCATCTCGATGCCGCGAAACTCGGCATGGTGCGCCAGATAGCTGCCGATGGTCGAGCCGCCCTCGTAATTGGAATAGCGCACGGCATACTGATCCAGCTCGGGCTTCATGCGCGGCAGGCTATACACGCACGACACCTCGCGGTCCTTGTCATAGGGCATGGCGCCATAGACGCCCCCCACGATGATCACCCGCTTGGCATTCACCGCCTCGACCATATCCAGGAACGCCTCGGCATAGCGCTCCTCGTTCTGATGCGGCTCTTCGCCAATAAAGAGCGACAACCCTTTGCCATTGACGGTGGCATGGTACAGATCGTTATCGTGGCTGGACATGCTCTCACGATGGCCCTGGGATAGCTTGATCTGAGGCCGCAGCAGGTGGTGGGTGCCGGGCACCTGGAAAAAGTAAAAGCCATCGGGCCGGATCTTGCCGATGCGCTCGGCGCCGACAAGCTCGATCAAATAGCTGGGCAGGCCGGACGAGATCTCGCCGGCATCGGCCCACTGCTCCCAGCCTGCAATCATATAGTTCTCGCTCGTCTCGGGGATCTCCCACAATCTTACCAAGTCTTCCATCGTGTGCCTCTTTCCCTGACGTATCAGGCTTTATCCTAACCTGGGCGGAGACCAACGGAAGGCCCACCAACGGGTAACGGACGATGTGACGTGATTGTGCCCCCGATCGGTGGTTGGGTCAAACGAAGGGGGTTCCGCCATTCAGGCCAAGCGGGCAGGACGCGCGTCGCAACGCTACGCGCCGGCGTCATGCTCCTGATGGGGCTGCCACAGGGTATCCTGGGCGAGCACGCACACCTGGTCGCGGCCACGGCCTTTGGCCTGATAGCAGGCGCGGTCGGCCAGTTGGACCAGCATGTCGGGGGTGTAGCCCTGGCCAGGAGAGGACGCCGCCACACCCAGGCTGGCGGTCAGGTGGACCTGGTTGCCCAAGATGACAAAGGGTTCCTCGCGGATGCACCGCCACAGGCGGTCTGCCAGCGCCGAGGTTTGCACCGGCCCGCTCTCGGGGGCCAGCACGATAAACTCGTCGCCGCCATAGCGGGCCACGGCATCGGCGCGGCGCACCGTGGCCCGCAGCCGCGCGGCGATCTCGCGCAGCAGCGCATCGCCCGCCTGGTGGCCAAGGCGGTCGTTCACGGCCTTGAGGCTGTGCTCGGGGTCTTTGTCCATATCCAGCATGATCACGCCTACACTACGCCCTTGCCGCTCGGCGCGCGATAGCTCAGCCTCCAGCAACTCGTAAAAGTGCCTGTGGTTGTACAGACCGGTGAGGCTATCGCGGGTGGCCAGGTCGCGCATGCGCGCAAAGAGATAGGTATTCTCCAGGGCAATGCCCCCCTGAGAGCTAAGGATGTGCAGCACATTCAAGTCATCCTGCGAAAAGGGCTCTTGGCGCCGGCGAGCGACCAGGGTCAAGCCCAATAGAACATTCCGAGCGATCAGCTCCTCTGTCTCCCAGGAGACCCACTCCTGGTCCTCAGGCTCATCGGCGCCCTCTTGCATCTGCGTCGCCACAACCTGGGGCTCGTTCTCCAGCGAGACGCCCGACGCCGCCACGAGAGCCGCAACCAGGGCGCGCGAGGCCTCGGGGCCCAGCGCACGTTGGCCAACCAGTGCCGCCAAAGGCTGCTCGGTGAGCTCAGGGGCGATCACCAGCACGCCGGTCGCATCGCAATCCACCACACTGGCGATGGCCTGGCCCAGCACCAGGCTCATGTCGGCGATTCCGAGCTCGCCCTCTAGCGCCCGGCCAATATGCGCAAAGGAGCGAAGCTGTCGTCGCCGCCCCTGCTCCAACTCGCGGTTCGCCTGGCGCAGCTCGCCGATCAGTTGATCGTTCTCGCGGGCCAGGCGTTGCCGTTCGAGCATACGCCCGATGACCAGCGGGACCAGATTCAGGTTGAACGACTCTTTTTGGAAATAGTAATAGGCGCCGAGGCTCAGGGTGGTAGCAGCCGTCTCTAGCTCGCCATAGCCGGTGAGGATGATGACATCGGTGAGGGGGTACCGCTCGCGGATCTGGCGCAGCACTTGCACGCCGCCTATCCCAGGCATGACCAGATCCACGACCGCGACATGAAAGGGCGTGGTCTCCAGTAGTTTGAGGGCGGTCTCGCCATCTTGGGCGAGGCTGACCGTATAGCCCTCGCGCACCAAAAAGCGCTGCAAGAGCCGTCGGATCTCGGGCGCGTCGTCAACGATCAGGATACTTTCGCCGGCCATGGTCAGCGCTCGATGGTGCGAACGCCCGCTGCCGACGCGATCACCACGCGCTGGACCATCCCCAAAAAGAGGCCGTTCTCTACCACGCCGGGGATGGCATTGATCTGCGCGGCGAGTTCGCGCGGAGAGGCGATGCCCGGATAGCGACAATCCAGGATATGGTTGCCCTCATCGGTAATATAGGGCGCGCCGGATACCTGGCGCAGGACGGCCTTGGCTCCCGTGGCCTCTAGGGCGCGCTGGGTGTTGCGCCAGCCAAAACGGATCACCTCGACGGGCACGGGGCTCTTGGTGCCCAGGCGCTCGACCAGCTTGGAATCGTCCACCACAATGATCTCGAACCGGGTGGCATGGGCTACGATCTTTTCTCGCAGCAGGAACCCGCCCAGCCCCTTGATCACGTTCAGTCCGGGGTCCACTTCATCGGCCCCGTCAATGGTGATATCTATCTCGCCGTGGGCCTCCAGGGAGGTAAGAGGGATGCCCTCTTGCTGGGCCAGAGTGGCCGTCTCTACCGAGGTGGGGATGGCGATGATATCGCGCAGGGCGCCCCCGCGCAGCTTTTCGGCCAGGCGCAGCGTAGCATAGCGCGCCGTGGAGCCGCTGCCCAGCCCAACGACCATGCCGGACCGGATCGCTTCGACGGCCAGAACCCCTGCCTGGCGCTTGAGATCCTCTATTGACGCCACACTACCCTCCCCCCAAAGCGGCCGGAACGCTGAGCCTAGCGGAAGGATATTATAACCGGGCCTGGCCAGGACGCCAAAGACCCGCACAGGAGCCCTATGCCAGGGAGACAAAGGGCCTGGGTTGTGTCGTCAGGAGCCGGGATCAGGCGCCCGCGTAGGCCCGTTCGAGCGCGGCGATATCCAGCTTGGCCATCTGCAACAGCGCGTGCATTACCCGCTCTGTCTTTTCCAGATCCGGATCGGCCAGCAACCGGTTGAGGGCGTCCGGGACCACTTGCCAGGAGACGCCATACCGGTCCTTTAGCCAGCCGCACGCGCTCTCCTCGCCGCCGTCGGTAAGCCGCTCCCAGTAGTGGTCCACCTCGCGCTGGTCTGCGCAGGTGATGGAAAGCGAGATGGCCTCGGTGAACGGGAACTGTGGCCCGCCGTTGAACGCGATAAAGGGCTGACCATCGAGCTCGAAATCAACGGTCAAGACGCTGCCGGCCGGCTTGCCGTGGATCTCGTAACCTTCTTTGCCATAGCGCATGATCCGGGTGATCCTGGAGTTGGGAAAGATCGAGATGTAGAACTCGGCGGCCTCTTCCGCCTGGGTGTCGAACCACAGGCAGGGCGTGATCCTATGTGCTATTGCCATCACAAGCTCCTCGGATGTGCCTTGATAGGTGTATAGAGATGGCGGGCATGTCCCCGCGCATCCATTATACGCCCCCGTGGACACAAAGTCAAGTGATTTACTCAACAAATAGCGCGGCGAGCCGAAAGGGGGGATGGCCCGCAGAGCGCCCATCCGGCGGAGCCTGCGCGGGCGTTACTGCCCCATCAGGCGCTCGATGGCCAGGGCGACGCCGTCCTCATCGCAGGATGCCGTCACCCAGGTGGCCTCGGCCTGCACGGCGGCGGGGGCATTGCCCATCGCCACCGATACGCCCACCACCCGGAACATATCCACGTCGGGCAGCTCGTCGCCCAAGGCCACCGTCTCGGCGGGGAAGATGCCCAGGTGTTCCAGCAGGGCGAGCAGCCCGCGCCCCTTGTCTGCCTCCCAGGCCGTGGCTTGCAGCCAGTGGCCGTTCTCCGAGGGGAACAGCCTGGCGCGGCCCTCCAGCCGCCCTTGCAGCTCTTTGCAGAGGGGGTGCAGGTCGAGGCTTTCGTGCCAGGCGACGATCTTGGCGCAGGGGGCGCCCAGGGTCTCCTCAAAGGGGATCAGCGCTTCGGGGGGATAGCCCCAGCTTGCCAGCACATCGCCGGGCATGGGCAGCCGCAGGGCGTGGTGGTCTGGCCCGGTCTGCACCAGGATCTGCAGCGCCGGGTCGGCGGCGGCCAGCCCCTCGATGAGGCCCTGGGCAGCGGCGGCATCCATCTGCACCTGGCGGCAAAAGCCGCCGGCATCATCCACCACATGGGCGCCACCCAGGAACACACCGCGCTCGCAGAGAAAGGGCGCCTCGGCCAGTTTGGCGCGGGCAAAGCGCTGGGGGACCGCTGTGGCCACCAGCAACAGGGCGCCGGTCTGGCGCAACGCCTCTAGCGCCGCCAGCACCCGGGGGCGCAGGCGCGCCTGGGAATCCAGCAGGGTGCCATCAACATCGAAAGCAAACGCGCGATAGACCATCCTTCACCCCCTTGTCTGAACAGATCACCTTGGCGCGGCGCCCTCAGCAAGAGACCGCCATGCGCTAGCCCAGGTTCGCCAGGGTGACAGCCACCAGGGCCAGCCCCATGCCCAGCGATTCGCGCCGGGAGATGCGCTCGCGCCAGGCCACGCGGGCGAACAGCCCCGCAAACACCAGGCTGATGGAGGCCATGAACGGAAAGACCAGGATGCCCGGCAGCAGGCGCAGGCTGCCCAGAAAGGCCAGGTTGGCCAGGGCGTTGGTCAGGCCCAGGGCGATGCCCCAGCCCACATCCTTGCGCGAGAGGCTGCGGTCGTTGCGCAGCCAACTGCCGAGCATCACCAGGCAGGCGGCGGCGAACAGGATCGCCAGCATCAGGGCGTCGCGGCCGGCGGCCGGCTGGGTCTGGAACGCCTTCATCAGCGTGCGCTCGGCGCCGGTGCCCGCAAACAGGGCCACGCCATAGAGCAGCGCCGGCCGGCTGAGGGCCTGAGCGGCGCGCGGCTTGAGCACCAGCAGCGGCAGCGCCGCCAGGGCCAGCAGCGCGCCGGCGGCGCCCCAGGCGGTCAGCCTCTCGCGCCAGAGCAGGATCGAGGCCAGCAACGGGACGATGATGCTGATGCGCGCCATGGCCAGGGTGATGGAAACGCCCCGCATGCGCAAGAGGGGGGCATAGAGGCCGAAATCTATGGCGTACACCACGCCGATGGCCAGCCCAAAGAGCAGAACCGGGCTAGAGGCGGGGCCGCCGCCCTCGGCCAGCGCCCGCGCGCCGTGGAACAGCGCCCCAACGGCATAGTTGACCAGTCCCACGGCCCAGATATTGCAGCCCTTGAGTTGGGCGGCGCGCATCACGAGGCCAAACCCGGCCGATAGCAGCGTGGCGAGGATCAAGATCGCCAAGGCAGCCCCCTTGCATTCGAGATGGTGCGCCGTATTATAAGGGCGGAACCGGCAGTGGCAAGCGCCATGTGCTTGCCCTGGCGCGAGAATCGCCCACGTTCATTCCCTGAGGAGGTTTGCGATGCGACGATACCGGATCTCTGACCTGGGGCCTGTGGGGGCCGAGCATGTGGCCGAGGCCGTCGCGCCTGGGCGCTATATCCATCATGGCGGGCTCAGCTTTCATCCGGTGGGGTGGCGCACCCACAGCGAGGGCAACCACGTCCATGATTCCCACGAGATATTCGTGATCTTGCAGGGGCGCGGCGAGCTAGAGCTGAACGGGCATCGCCAGCCGGTGGCGGCTGGCGACGTCTTGGTCATCGAGCCGGGCGAGGAGCACTATCTCATCGGCGACCCCGCCCACCCCATTATCAATCTCTGGTTCCATTGCGCCGACGAGCGCCATCCCGACCAGCGGGGCTAGACAAACAGCGCCGCTGCCTGCTCCATCCTGTCTATGACGGCGACGCCAAAGGGGCAGCGCTCCTCGCAAGCGCCGCACTGGATGCAATCCGCGCCGCTGGCGGGCAGGGCGGCATAGGCTGCCCGCACCGCCGGTGTGAGGCTCGCCGTCGCCATATCCAGCAGCCGGTTGACCTGGCCGATATCAATGGACGCGGGGCAGGGCAGGCAGTGGTTGCAGTAGACGCACTCGCCCGCCTGGTACTGCTGAAAGGCCACCAGCAGCTCCGAATAGTCCCTGGCCTCGTCGTCGGCATCCCAATAGGCCAGGGCCTGATCCAGCTCGGCGATATCCTTGCAGCCCGGCACGATGGTAGAGACCCCCACCTGCGAGAGCACATAGTGCAGGCACTGGATGGGCGTGATGGCGCGCTCCTTGGATAGCTCCATCTGGCCGCCGCCCGACTGATAGTTCTCCAAGGCCACACGAGGATCGGCTTGCAGCAGCTTGCCCCCGGCATAGGGCTTCATGGCCACCAGGGCCACATCGTGGGCGGCGCAGGTCTGGAGCAGTTCGCGCTTGCCGGGCACGGCGTTGGCGGCCAGGTTGATGGGGAACATGATCAGATCCACAACGCCCGATTCGGCGGCCTGGCGCGCCGTCGAGACCGTGTGCCCGGAGAAAGCGAGCACCCGCGCCTTGCCCTCGCGCTGGAGCCGCTGGGCCAGCTCCAGGAGGCCGCCGGGGGCCATGAGCGTGTCATAGTCTTCCTGGCCGTCGCTGTTGTGCAGGAACAGGACATCCACATAATCGGTATCATAGCGCCGCAAATAGTCCTCAAAGTATTGCAGCGACAGCTTGGGGTCGCGGCTGCGGGCATACTGGCCGTTCTCGACAGTGGCGCCGAGATGGGCCGTGAGCAGCACCCGGTCGCGGTAGCCGCGAAACGCGCACCCCATGATGTCCCGAAAGTCAGATAACCCATAGAACAGGTCAAAGTAGTTGATGCCCCGCTCGATGGCGTGGTGGATCACGCCATCCACATGCTCTTGGGGCAGATTGATGAGATACTCGGTGCCCAGTGAGATGGCGCTGACGACGATGCCGGTGCGGCCCAAGGTGCGCGTCTGCATGTTACGGCTCCTATCTGTGTGGGGCAGTTTGCCAAGGTCGCCAGTGTAGCAGCAAGGGAGGGCTGGCGTCAAGCGGTGCAAATCAGAGCCAGGGCGTTTCCAAAGCCGCTCTTATGGCAAAGTGACAGCAACAAGTGACGGACGACATGGGCGGACACAAGGTTCGTCAAAGTAGGGCACACATTCGGTCGGCGAGCTAGACATACATAACGTGGACTTTGGAAACGCCGTGGATGTCCCTATACCCCGTATTGACGCGCCTGCCGGATTCGTCTACTCTGGCCGTGAGAATGGCCCAGCCAGCGGGCCAGGAGGAGACCGGACCAGCTCACACAGAGGAGGCTCTCGGAATGATGGCGAGTAGGCGAATGCACTGGAGGCATCTGGCAACGTTGTTGTGTCTCCTCTTGGCGGCCGTGGCCCTTTCTTGCTCGCCCCGCGCCAAGCGGGAGGTGGTGGTCTATACCGCGGTGGATCAGATCTTTTCCGAGCCCTTTTTAAAAGAGTTCGAGCGCGAGACAGGCATCGTGGTCAAGCCCCGCTTTGATATCGAGGCGGCCAAGACCACCGGCCTGGTGAACGCCCTCATCGCCGAACAGGACAGACCCCGGGCGGACGTCTTCTGGAACAATGAGATCGCCCAGACCCTGACGCTCCAGGAGCGCGGGTTGCTCCAGCCTTATGTCTCGCCCAATGCCGCCGATATCCCTGCCACTTACAAGGACCCCGATGGCTACTGGGCTGCCTTTGGCGGCCGGGCGCGGGTATTCATCATCAACACAGACCTCCTCGCGCCAGAGGACTATCCCACCTCCCTGTGGGACCTGCTGGACGAGCGCTACCCCGCGGCCAGCATCGGGATCGCCAAGCCTCTCTTTGGCACGACGGCCACCCATGCGGCTGCCCTGTATGCCACCTGGGGGCCTGAGGAGACGCTGGGTTTTTTCACCGCCCTGCAACAGCGCGGCGTGCGCTTTGTAGATGGCAACTCGGTAGTCAGGGACATGGTGCAGGATGGGCAGCTCGCCTTTGGGCTGACGGACACCGACGATGCCTTGATCTCTCTAGAAAAGGGCAAGCCCGTGGCCCTCGTCTTTCCCGATCAGGGGCCGGGCGACGTGGGCACCCTGGTCATCCCCAACACGGTGGCGATGGTGCGCGGCGGCCCCAACCCGGACGAGGCCCGCGTGTTCATTGACTATCTCCTGCGGCCCGAATCGGAAAGGCGTCTGGTGGAGATGGGCTGGTGCCAGGTCGCCATCCGGCCGGTGGGGGCTGCGTCGCCCCTCGAGCTGGAGGGCCTCAAGACCATGGATGTCACGTTTCAGGCGGTCTTGAACATGCTGGGCCGCATGCTGGAGGAGCTGCGCCCGGTCTTTGTCAACTAGAGGCGCGGATGATGGCCCCGTCGCCAGGAGTCCTGGCCCACGATGCAGACCAACCATAGCCCCTACCATGATGGCGACCAGCGGGAGCGCGCCCTGCGCCTGGGGTTGGGCGCCCTATATCTGTTGCTGGTGCTGGGGCCGTTGCTGGCCCTGCTGGCGCTCGCGACGCAACGCCTGCTGGGCGGCCAGGGCGCCTGGCTGCGGCTGCTCATCCCCGAGGCGCGCCGGGTGACGCTGCTGCTGCGTAGCCTGCTCTACGCCGCCGCTGTCAGCCTGACGGCGCTTGCCCTGGGCCTGCTGGTCGCCAGCCTGCTCTGGTCCCTGCGCAGGCGGCCCTGGGTGCAGCTTCGCTGGCTGGTGCTGATCCTGGCCCCCGTGCCGCCCTACATCCACGCCTTGGCCTGGAGCGTAATACTCCAGGGGGGCGTGCTGATCACCCCCGGCGGCGGGCTGGCGGCCAGCTGGTTCGCTCAGTCCATGGCCCTACTGCCCCTCGCCGTGGCCCTGGCCCTCATCGGGCTTGAATCAGTGGAGCGTGACGCCATCGCGGCGGCTTGTACCCTGCGCGGCGCCACGCCGGTGCTCGTGCGCATCGTGCTGCCCCTGGCCTGGCCCGTGATCGCCGTGGGCGGCCTGGTCTTGTTCGTCCTGACGCTGCTGGATTACACCGTGCCCTCGCTATACGGCGTCAGTACCTACGCCCTCGAGATCATGGTCGAGTTCAGCGCCAGCAACGAGCCGGTGCGCGCGCTGCTTTACGCGCTTCCGCTGCTGCTCCTGGCGGCTGTGGGCGTGTTGCTCTGCCGCCCGGGGCTGCGGCAGGTGCTGCTACGCAGCCCCTCGCCCGTGCGAGAGGACGCCCTCCTGGCCCACGCGCCGGCCTGGCTGCGAGCGCTCCAGGGTTTGGGTCTGATCGCCATGGCCCTGCAGATCGGCGTCCCTCTGGTCGCGCTGCTCTCCGCCATGCGTCCCTGGCATACTGCGCCCTTTGTGCTGGCCGCCAGCGGGGGTGAGATCGTCCATTCGACGGCCATCGCCGGAGCGGCGGCCCTGCTGGCGCTCCCACCTGCCTATGCGGCGGCGCACTGGCTGGGTCGCCGCAACCGAGAGGGCCTCTTTTGGCTCGCCACGGCGCTTCCGCTAGCCATCCCCCCCGCACTGGTGGGCATCGGCCTGATCGTCCTCTGGAACAGGCCTCTGCCCGTGGACCTGTACAACAGCATCTGGATGCCCATTCTGGCCTCCCTGGGGCGCTTTGCCCCCCTGGCGGCCCTGATCCTCGCCGGTCGGATGGCGCGCCTGGATCGGACCCTGCTCGAGGCCGCCCGCATCTATCAAGGCAACCGGCTTACCATCTGGCGGCGGGTCAACCTGCCCCTGATGGCCCCGGCGCTGATGGCCTCGGCGGCGGCGATCTTTGTCCTAACCATAGGCGAGCTGGGCGCGACGCTGCTGGTGGTGCCGCCGGGAGAGACGACCTTGACCATCAAGATCTACAACTATCTACATTATGGCGCCTCGGACGCGGTCGCGGCCCTCAGTCTGTTCGCCGTGCTTGTATGCCTGGCCACAGGCGCCCTGGCGGCGGGCTGCCTGATGCGACGGCGGGGGGGGGGATGCGTGATACGGCTAGAACAGGTGGACAAGTCCTACGGGCCCGTTGCCGCCGTGGTGGATGCCGCGCTCAGCGTGGCCCCGGGCGAGCGAGTGGCCATCCTGGGCCCCTCGGGCAGCGGCAAGACCACACTGATGAGGCTGATCGCCGGGCTGGAGCGGCCCGACGCCGGCGAGATCTATCTGGACGGGCGTCTTGCCAGCGCGCCGCGCCAGTTGACGCCTCCCCACTTGCGCGGCATTGGGTTCGCCTTTCAGGCGCCCACCCTTTGGCCCCACATGACCGTGGGCCAGAACATCACCTTTGGCCTGAGTAGCCTAGGCCGGCGCGCCAGGCAGGAGCGGGCCCAGGATCTGCTGTCCCTCATGGGCCTGCAGGGCATGGGCGGGCGCTATCCGGATCAGCTATCGGGGGGCGAGGCCAGGCGCGTGGGCCTGGCCCGAGCCCTGGCGCCCCGACCCCGCTATCTCTTGCTGGACGAACCGCTGACCTATCTGGACACGGCCCTCAAGACGCAGCTCATGGCGCTGCTTTCTGAGGAACTCGACACGACGGGGGCCACGCTGCTGTACGTCACCCACGACGAGACCGAGGCAGCGTGCATGGCCGCCAGGATCGTTCGGATGGAACAGGGCAGGCTGCTGGATGGGGAGGCGCTCTGAGATGCAAGAGACCAGCGCCCCTGGTCGGTGGCTTTCCCTCGGATTGTACCTGGCGCTCGTGGCCGCCCTGGGCCTGGGCGGCTGGGCGGCTCTGCGTCTCGTCCGGGGCGATGCGGGCCGGGGGCAAGAGGCTATCGTGCTTCCCGAGGGCTGGCTGATCGTCGCGCCCGAGCGCGAGGTCTCCTCGCTGCTTTTGGTGGGCGATACCCTCTACGCGGGGGGCATGGAGGGCATCCTGACGGTAGACGTGCGCACCGGCGCCGTTACCGGCGCCCTGGAGGCGCCCATGCCGATGGTGCTGGTCAAGTCCATGGTGCAGGACCGACAGGGCCGCATCTGGGCGGCCCACCAGAATGGTTTGACCGTCTTTGACGACGACCAGGTGCGCACCTATACCACCGACGACGGGCTGCCGGACAATCGGGTGAACGCGGTGATCGAGGCGGGCGACGGCCGCATCTGGGCGGGCACCTTTGGCGGGGCTGCCGTGTACGATGGGCGCACATGGCGCACCCTGACCCGGGAGGATGGCCTGCTGGACAACATGGTGAACGTGCTGTACGAGGACGCGCGGGGATTTCTCTGGCTCGGCAACTATGCCCTGCGCGGGGGCGGCGCCACGTACCTGGGGCCCGACACGCCGGGCCATTTCACTGTCGAGAGCGGCCTGGTTCACAATGCTGTCACGTCCATCGTGGAGGACCAGCGGGGGCGCATCTGGATCGGCTCGGGCGCCCTCACCCGCGGCGGCGCCAATCTGGCCGCCTGGCAAGAGGGGCGCTGGGCGCTGGCCGGCAGTTTGTCCGAGGCGGACGGGCTGGCGGGCGAAAAGGTGCGGCACATCTATCCCGATGCTTACGGCCGGCTCTGGTTTTGTTCCGAGTTTGATGGCATTGCCATCCTCCGAACGGACGACCTCGAGCCGCACGGCGTTTCCAAAGTCAGGGTTATAGTCAAGTTATACAAAAAGACACCTTCTTCTGCTATGATGGGGCTACTAAACAGCCATCGCGCAGAAAGAAGGTGTCCCATGGATTCTAGCACAAAGCTGC
>Ga0334887_1000974_pt1 | contig 40749 bp, 52 predicted proteins | sample GraSluR1_MG_10_FD_207217 | JGI IMG/M metagenome (GOLD analysis project Ga0334887, IMG submission 207217) | Sludge microbial communities from methane-producing bioreactor in Wageningen University, Netherlands - Granular Sludge_18_07-R1 | ecosystem: Engineered > Bioreactor > Anaerobic >...
GTTCCTTCGATTCTGACCTTGATTGTCTCCATACGTAACACCCTCCTTAAAAGATTAGGTTTTATATTGCCAGCCTCTCTTGACCGAATAACGATTCGTAGGCCTCGCGGTCCATTGCCCTCAGGCGGCCCGCCAGAGACCGGATCCTGTTCACATACTGCGCGACGCCTGCCCGGTATTCCTCCCTGGTCTCCGGAAAGTAGAACCCGGGAGGATTTGCCGTGGAGGAAACCACCAGGATGCCGTGATGCTCGGTGAGGTGCTTGATGATCTGCCGGACCCGCACGCCGGAGATCCCCGTCATGGCAGAAAGGGTCTTCTCGCGGATCGCGTTCTTCCTGCCCTTGCGGAGCAGGTTGAAGATCAGCTCTTGCTCCTCCGTCAGGGCGGGTCTGTCAAAATCAAGGGAGAGTTGATCCGGCATGTTTTTTACTCTCTCTCTCTCTCTCTCTCTCTCTCTCTCTCTCGATGAAGCCGCGGGCGGTCCCGCACATCAGGCATCTCTGACCCGTCTCGGACCACCTGTCGGGCACGATGTTGCCGGAGTTACATTTCGGGCATATCAGCATCGTTTTTCTCCTTCGGATACATACGCTCCACGCCGCAGGCCTCGCACCGGTAGTACCAGTACCAGGAATCCTGGGCGAAGCGTGTCATGGGTTTTCCGCAGGTCCAGCAGTCCGTTGTCAGTTCCACGTGGCAGGTGTCGTCATTCATGATGGATACACTCCCGAGATCGGTTATTGCCGGATCCCGCAATTGCTCTCCTCCGGCAAGGAGAGTTCTGGAGGATTTTGTGAGATCCCTGCCGCATTGCGAGTGACGGCGGTTACGGTCATCTGTCATTATTCTGTCTCCATAGCATTGCAGGCGGCGTCTATAAGTGAGCACGCCATCGCGTCTATCTGCTCCTTGTTCGGCCGTTTCTTCTCTGTCGGGAACAGCATGACGCGATAGATGATCGCGTCAAAGCCCGTGGTGAGACCGTATTGCTCTGAGTGCGTCAGACTGACATCGCAGTTCGGGAATTTTGGGATTTTCATATTCTTTGTCTTGTCCATCGTTTCCTGGCCTCCTCAGCGGCGGCATTACCGGCAGACCATCTTCCTGGTGTCCCGAAGATGGTTTCGGCCTTTCATTCGGCCGGGGGATCGCGGAGCCTTCCATCCATGCGTCGCGCCGCTTCAGGGGTCACTTCCATCCGCCCCAGGAATCCCGTGTCATCCCGGGAGATGATCGTCATCGGAGCGTCCGTGTCTTCCCCGGGAGGGCACAGCCTTCTCATGGTCCGCAGCAGTTCCTGGGGATCGCGCCGTCTCATGCCGCGTCCTCCTGTGCCTCGTCGTCCTTCTCCTTGAGCAGCCGGTCGACAACCTTCTCGATCTCGCTGTCCGTGGGCTTGATGACAACAGCGTCGGTGCTGTCGTCTATCTCGATGCCGAGTTTCTTGAGTTCCGCTCCGGAGAGGTTCACAAGAGCCTTCTTGATAGGCGCCTTCTTTGTCTGGATGAGGGCCTCTGCCTGTTCGGGGAAGTGCTTCTCGATGAGGCGGACTATCCTGTCGATTTCCGACTTGTCATACTCGATCTTCCCGGAGCCCTTCTGGAGTCCCACTTTGATGCCGTGGAAGATGATCGTACGGGGTCTGACGAACAACGCCGCACTGTTCTCGATGGCATTCTTGAGGTCCAGCTTCCTTGCCGCTGTCACGCCCACCTGTGTCTTGATTCCGGGCAGGTAACGGCGCTTCAGCCGGGCAATCCTGTCTTCGAGCGTTCGCACGGTCTTTGAGAGCCTTTCCCGCGCGTCCGCATAATCCTTAGTGAGCTTCTCTATCTCTGCCAGTGTTGTCATACGCCCTCCTTACTCGTTAGGTTTGTTCCACGATCTTCCAGATCCTGTCCCCGTCCACGCGGACCACCGCATGAGACCGGCTACCCATGATCTTTTTCGCCACTGCTTCGGCCGCTCCCTTTGCGCACGATGTGCAGGACGCGGTCTTGCCCTGGCAGCGGGCTATATATGTGGAGCCGCAGTGCGCGTAGCGGACGGTTATCGTTTCGTCTGAATTGGCCATGTCTCCCCCTCAATTCATTGTCTTCGGCACGATCGGGAGTGTTCCCTCCGGGTCCTCGTGCCGTTTTTCGTACTGGTGGTTATCAATGTCTATCCCGTCTGTCTCGTAACGGTCGATTACCCGTCCCGTGTCATCCATGATCCGGATGACCGCCGCGTCCCTCCAGATCTCCAGAGCTGCCTTCATAGTGTCACCACCATTCCGCGCACCCGCGATTGTGTCTCCTCGTCACCCAGGGCGATACCAATATTGAGGCAGATCTCGCTGCAACAGACTGGACAGGCGCGCTCCGTTACATCAAACACGGTCTCGCAGTTCATGCAGAGGACCGCCCGATCAAGCGGGATGGCCTGCACGGGCTTCTCCTCTTCACCGATAATGAGATTCAAAGGCTTTCCCATGATTCTCTCCTTCCTTACAGGTTAAGCGGACAGCCCTTGCATTTCTCGGGCTGCCGCACGCCTCTCGTTATGCAGACCGCGTGATCGATGCGGTCCCCGTAATGCTGGCACCAGACGTCGCCGTTGGGGTATCGGGGCGGGTTCCCGGTCGGGTTCCCGGGATGCCCGACGGCGCCTGTTTCTCTGCAGATCTTTGATGTACGTCTTGCCTTCATCATCACCACCTTTACGCGTCGTTGACGTGGTCGAAGTGCACCGCCGTCTTGCCGTCCTGGTATGCGTTCTTCATGGCCCGCACCGCGACGTTGTTCGCCATCTGGGGCGTCTTGGCGCGCTGTGAGAGGAGCGCCAGGGCGTCCGGCGTGAAGATCTCGCTGGCGGCGCGACCGACCTTGCGGAACCGGTAATCCAGGTAGTCGGACATGTTGCCGTTGAGCCTACCGAGGTCGACCACATAGCAGCGCTCGGCGAACTCCTTGATGTAGGGGTTGCCCTCTATCATGCCCCGCAGGCCCCAGTTCTTTCCGGCCTCATCCCGTCCGCCGGCGCCGATCAGAACGATGGCGATGAGCTTGAAGATCATGCCGCTGTCCCAGAGACGCTTCAGGGAGATGAAGATCTTCTCCTTCAGGTCGTGGGCCTCGTCAATCGCCAGCACGGTGTAGACTCCGGACTTCATGTTGTCCTCCAGGAGCCTCTTCGCAACCTTGTCCCGTTGGCCCGCGGACCGGGGCATCGTTGTGCCCCCGAGCTGGGAGATGATCTCTTCCGTGAGGAGGCCTCCCGTCATCATGTCACGGTCAAGCCGGTCAGGCATGATGATCCGGACCGTCTTGTCTCCAAGAAGCTTGGATATGACGTGCCGGAGAAACGTGCTCTTGCCCATCCCGTAATCGCCGGTGATCGCTATGATCCCCCTGCTCTTGATCGTCCGCCAGACCTGGCGCTCGGCAACCTTGAGCTGCGCCGACATCCATATGTTCCCATGGTCGTCGAGATCGAAGAACGGGTCATCCTCCAGCCCGAAGTGGATGATCTCGTCGGGCTCCAGGTACTCCTTTGTGTAGTTCATGTCCTGTGCCTCCTCCTCTGTGGTTTTGCGTCCCGCGCTGCTCCCGGGAAGGGGTATGCTGCGCACCGTTCTGGGGGCCCGGTTTCTCGCCGGACGCGTTTCGTCTGGCTCGGGTTCCCAGATGCTGTCCGTCGACAATCCCTTGTCCTTCAGCCCCTCCTCGACAAGCCTCCGGAACCCTTCCGGGTCCCTGTCGGGGATGTAGCCCTTGTTGACCACAAGGTTGATGAGCGGCCGCGAGCACTCATAGCCCTTCTCGTTCAAGGCCTTCATCAGCGCCGCCTGTGACAGGCCGCCCTCCAGGAGCCGGCGCTTGAGCCTCAGCGGGCTGTAGGGCATGCCGTATACCTTTGCGGTTCTGCTCACTGAACCACCTCCCTTAAGATTGGTTATTGGCAGCCATCTTCAGACCACGGGCCTCGCCTGGCAGATCCCTGCCGGCGAAGCGGCCGCGATACTCCTCCCTGGTCCGGAGATAGCTCTCCTCCGTAACTGTGTCCGTCATACGTTGATCTATCCATTGAGACTGGACCACCGTGAACCGCCTGACGCCGAGTTCCTCGCGAAGCCTTTTGCGCGCCTCGTGAGCGGTCATGGGCGGTACCGTGATCTCTTTCTCCGGCATGACGTCAGTGCCCTCCTTCGGCAGCCAGGTCATCTTCTCGATCTTGTGTGCCTGCTCCCTGGGCACGACGTCCGAGGTGTCGATGCCCTTGAGGTCCTCCTTGAACCGTTTCGTCCTGTCCCAGGTATGGGCCTTGAAATCCTTCCCGATCGTCGCGCCTGTCTCCGGGAATCCCCACTGGTCGCGGTTGACGAGGGTGGAAGCTACGGGCTCACCCGAGAAACGACCGTTCTCGTCAACCTGGGTATTGATCTCCAGGGCGGGATACTCGTAGGGGTTGTACCGAACATAGAGCTTGTCTCCGCGCCTGAAGTAGCCTGTGAGCAGGTAGATGTTCCCCTCGTAGCGGATCTGCTTGTAGCCGTCGACGGTCACCACCTCGGCGTTCCTGTGGGCGAGTTTCTTGCACACCTCGACGGGCGGAAGATTGCGCAGCTGGTCGGAGGTGATCCGGCTGTACGCCTCGAAGCGGCTCATGCCGTGGCGCTTGTGCTTCCTCACGGCGTTGATGTAGGCGCACTTGTCATAGGCCCTGCGGTTCAGGAAGTCGAGGTCCTCGACGGTCAGAAATGAGAGGTCTCCTTCAAATACGCTCTCCCAGTAGCCGTGCATCCGCTCCACGGCGCCCGATATCCAGGGTTTGCCCGGGGTGTGGATGTAGACCTCCACCTGCAGATTGTTCATGAGGTTCGTGTAGGCCTGGCTGACGTTTGCGGCGCCCTTGTCGATCATGAGCATCCGCGGGACGCCGTGCGCCGGGAAGATCTGGCTGTTATATCCTTCAAGGCGGTTCTTCTCACCCCAGGCCCGCATAGTGAAATCGAAGATGTTCCCGAAGTCCTCGCCCTGGGAGTAGTAGTACCAGGTGAAGAACCACCCCGTGCAGTGGTCGACGCAGATGTACCGGAGGATGACCTTCTTCACCTTGCGCCAGAAGCCCGGTTTGTTCTTGTAGAACTCTTTCTGCATGTCCCGGGTGGCGAGCTTCTTATTGTCCCTGAAGTCCCACAGGACACAGACCGAGGCGTCGATGAGGTGGACGTGGTTAGGGTGCTCGCTGCGCAGGACGACCGCCGCCTCGGGCCTCGCGAGGTCCGCCCGGGAGATCCCCATGTCGCGCATGTGCCGGTTGATCGTCGCCTCATGGGGCATCTCGTCGGGCTCGATGATGTGATTGTCCTCGAAGTGGAGCTGGAGGTTCCAGGTCGGCATGTTGACCTTGCCCGTCTTGCGCCGCGTCCGCTCGATCACCGCCGCGGCCTTCCTGATCTTCTCGGGGTCGACCTTCTTCGGAACGCCCTTGTCCGCGCGCGGTTTGCGGTTGGTCTGGTATCCGAACTGCTTGGCCACTCTCCAAAACTTGGCGTGGGACCACCCGAGCAGCGCGCAGTATTCTTCCTGAACCGCTCCCCTGTTGGCGTGGGGCGCGCTGCTGAGCCTCGCTACGATCTCACGGCCGAGTTCCGGGTCGATGGTCATGCGTCGGCTCCGGGGACTTCAAGGTAGCTGGCATACTTGTTGTTGAAAGACCTCTCCTCGCTCTCCAGGAGGTCCGCCGGATAGGGGGCATCGATGTCGAAACGGTTGCTGATCGTGTTGGCAAGGAGGCTGTAGAGGTCCTTGAGGAAGTAGGCCGTATTCGTCAGGTCCGCGAGGACGATGTCCGGGTACCCCTGGGGGTTCGCCTGATTCAGGAAATAGTAAGCGGCAAGGGCGTCATCGCGGTGCTTCGCAAGCATCTCCAGGGCCTGGGCGGCGTCCTGGGGAAGGGGTTTCTTCGCCTCCTCCAGCTCCCGGCGGAGGTTGGCGTTCTCCTTTTCCAGTTTCTCGTTGCGTTTTTTGAAGCGTGTTGTGGTATCATACTTACCGTTGAGCTCGAGCTCGAGCTGTTTCGCCTTTGCCCTCCAATCTTCCTTCTCGGCGATGAGCTTGCGGAACTGGTTGACGGACATCTTGTTGATGTCCTCGACCGTTGCGCCCCGGAAGAGGCCGGTATCGTCGAACTCGGCGAGCTCCTCGTCGGGGACGTTCAGAAGGGCATAGAGCTTGCCAGCCCCGTCATGATGGAAGGCTTCCTTGATAGCCAAATGTTTCACTGTGAAACATTTGTCCAGCTTCCGGGCGATCGCCATGAAGCGCCATGCTGTCGCGCGACTTATGCCGATTTTCTCTTCTAACAGGATAATCCACTCGCCGTGTTTCTCGGCTTCCTTCATGGCGATGAGCCGCTTGCCTGTCTCGATGATGCCCTGGGCGGTCTGGTTGAGATACACCCTGAGCTCGCCGAGGACGCGCTCCCTGTCGTAGGCCGTTCCCCCAAGGTACCTGTCCCCGATCTCCTGGAGCCTGGCCTGCTCCTGCGTCTGCAGGGCGTCGATCTTCTTGCCCGCATCGAGGCCCTCCCTGAATTCCCCCCGCTGTTCCAGGATCTCCACCTCCGTCTGGTCCTTGATGGTCCGCTCGACGATATCTTCCTTGCTTGGCAGTGCCTTTCTCATGCATTAACCTCCAGATGGTCTTTTTCGATCCGCGACAGCTCCGCCTTCCGCGCCGCCACGTGTCGACGGAACCCCTCCGCGAAGCGGGTAACGGCCGGCGCCACTTGCCACTTGCCGTTTATCTCCTCGACGAGCTGCCGCTTCTCGAGTGTTTTGAGGACCCTAAAGGTGACGTTGTGGCTTATGTTGAGAGTGGTGGCAATCTCCTTCAGGGAGAGCTGGATATACTCCGGCACGCCCAGGGCGAGGAGGATCGTCACGGCGTTGTCGACGACTTCAATGGTGTAGTCACGCGGTTTCTTTTCTTCCATTCTTTCGTCCCTTTCGTGTCTTTTTCTCTTCGAAGCCGAACCAGAGTTCTCCCTGGGAGCCGGGCTTCATCATCTTCTCGATGAGCTTGCGGAACATGAGCCTGCAGCGTTCCATCTGCAGGGTAGCCTTGAAGAATACGCCCTCGATCCTGGTGATGAGCTCGAAGCAGGGCTTGGCCTGATAGGTTTTGGAGAGGGTTTCGATGAAACGTGTGGTGTCCGTGAGGCATTCGACGATCTGATCGAAGATGTCCGCAGCCTCGAGGCCCTCGAGCTCCTCGATGACGGCCCGGGGGGTCATGACCATGCCGGCCTGGTACCCCATCCACTGGATGAGCTCGAAGTTGTGCATATACCGGCAAATCGCCAGGGCCTTATCGAGGGACAGGGGCGTCTCCCCGCTGCAATACCGGTAGATGCCCTTCGCCGGCGTGTTGTTCTCCTCGCCGTTGCCGAGTCCCACGGCTCGGCCGAGTTCGTTCTTGAGCTCGAGCTTCGTGGTGGGAACGGCCCGGGTCCCGCGCTCGCGGTCGCACCACTCGTCGATAATGACGTCGATGACCTCATGGGGGAGCTTGAAGTTCTGGAACCTGCTGTTCATAATTCACATCCCCATGTGAAAAAGCGGGTTTTTTTGACGTTGACTATTAATTGCCTCAACGGTAGAATCAAATGAGATTTGAAAATAAGACGGGAGGAGCAGGCCGTGGGGAAAAAGAAGGAGAAGATACCCGAGGAGGTCTTCAGCTTCGCGTTTCCGGTGAGACACAAGATGTACAAGCTCATGGAGCTCCTCATTCCTCTCCCGTGCCTTGACTACTGCGGAGAGACAGGGGATTGTTCGGAATTCGAATGTCTGAGCATAGACGGAGAAGAGCCTCTTTGCAGAACCAGGAGGCTCCTCGCTGATCAACTGGCATCCGTAATACAGATAAACAAGTACGACCCGTTACATCCCGAACATAAGAGACTATCTCGGAAGGAGAAAGACCTGATTCTGAAAGCTCACGAACTAATGCTTGGAGATGTCGCTCCTCTTCCTGAGGCTCCACATAGGAAAAAGGGGTAGGTGAGTAAGTGGCTGCGGTGCACAGAACATGGTCGCGCAGTGTCAGCGACCGCACGATCTGGGCTGTTACGGGGTTACCTTTCATAATATCCTCCTATGCGGCCCTTCGCCGGGGCTTACTGTCCCAGAGTTCCTCGTATGGGACGCCACATACATCAGCAATAGCCATTTGCACCGGTTTTGATGTGGCTTTGCGGCGGATGACCATGGATATGAGTTCCGGGGTTACACGGAGGTGCTCGGCAAAGGAAACCAGGGTCGGGAAGCCGTTAATGCCCAGTAAGAGTCTGATATATTGGGGTTTGTTCTCTTTCTTTAGGTCTTCAAGTTTAGTTATATTAACCATAGTTCTCATCTTAAAACTCGAAGAGTTTTCTGTCAAGAAAAAAGTACCGAACCGCGAACTCTCTAATAGGTCTGTTTTGAAGGTCTGTGGCAACGCGTGGAAATTCATACAAATTAAAGGTTTCAGGACCCTTCGTCTGGGTGCGAGGCCGTGGTTGGTGGCTGCCGATGAGTTCTGACATAGGAAATGAAGGGTTTCTTTCGCGCTTGACTCAGCTTATTGGTGACAAAAAACCATTTCGTTGGGCGGCGGAGGTTGGTATTTCAAAAGGAGCCTTTGACCGAATATGGAACAAAGGTACAGTTCCGAGCGCGGAACTCTTGGTTCGCATTCATAATGCCACAGGAGTTTCGATTGATTGGCTACTTACGGGACAGGGACCGCGTAGCGCATTAGAGGTGTTATTTGAGTCGACTCCCGGAATGATTTCAGAGAAGATCCAACCAGTATTTGAGGCCTTCATGGAAGTGATGAACTCGGGAGAACAAGGGACCATACTGGCCCTCACGCAGAACACATACGAGTTTCGCGACAAGGTAAGGCTCCAGAAGGAGCTTGCCACCATGAAGAAAGACATGGATGCCATCAAGAGACGGCTTTTCGACGAGCCCAGGGAAACCGACTTTAAGACGCAGGAATCATCGGGGGCGAGGGAACGGCATCCAGGGGCAAAGCATCGTGTGGGCGGGGAATAATGAGAGTGATCGATGGAGGCCGGGACCACCGGGCCGAGAAGGAGAGCATTTATGATAGATGGGACCGGATCCGCCGGCGCGGCATCGCCCTCATCTATACCAATCCCCTCCGCCTCTTCTGGCTCCACGATCTGATAGAATGGCGCATTAACCGTTCTTACCAGCAAGCACACCACAAGTCATAATCCATCACGGAACGGACAACATACTTGATAAGATCCTGGCCAGGAGGACCGCAGAGGTCGTGGCCTTAATGTTGAAGCGATCACTGCTGATTGGTTTGCAGGCATCTTGGGAGGGAGGCATTCATGGGTATCGTTGGTACATTAATCGTGGTTCTAACGAGTGTATGGGTTCTGATCGACGCTAAAATCATCGGGGTGAAGAAGGGTCAAGTAACTGGTCTTTTGGATCTGGGGCCCTGGGGCTGGTTTTTCTGCAGCTTATTGCTATGGATTGTCGCTTTTCCGTGTTATCTCATCAAACGGCGTGGATATAAGAGGATTAATGGAAGGGCAGGAGGAGCCGCCCTGGCAACCACGATCGGCTTCTTCTTCGTGGCCGCAGAGATAGGGATCATCGTGATGGCGTTTCTGGGTGCCGACATGATGTCCACAGCAGGTACGCCGCCGCCGGCGGCGGTCGCCAAAGCGCTCCCGCATGCACCAGCAGAATCGGAAGCTCAATACGTTCGCTCTGCTAAAGAGATCAAAAGCAAGGACGATGCTACTGGAATCTATTACAAGGAGTTTCTCAAAAACCCCGACAAATTCAAGGCCGTCCGCCTTAGTGTTGTTGGAAAGGTTCAGGATATATGGGAGACGGATGGCGTCACCCGCCTGTACATGATTATTTCCTATAAGTATACGACACCCGTCGCAGTCCGCTATCCGGAGAGCATCGGGGTTTACCGAGATGATTTTATAAGGGTATATGGAGATGGGGAGGGGTCAACCGTACAAAAGTCTGTTGCCGGGACAGACCTGATTCTACCACTGATTAGCGCCAGGTTTATTAAAAAGTGCAGATCGGTGCGAGACTGTCCCAAATAAAGAACGACCTGGTTGGCTATATCCTTAGAAGGGGGGAGCAGAGTGGAAGATGTAGATCGGTTAAGAATTAATTCCCGCGCAAAGCACCTTATTCTTAAAGACTATTTGCCAGCCTGGTTCAGTATTCTGGGGGCGTGGCACAAGACACTCAATTATTTCGATTGTTTCGCGGGTCCGGGACAGTATCGGTGGAAAGACGAGATAGTAGACGGATCCCCCATAATATCCATCGAGGCATGCATAGGCCTTCTCACCTCCCAGAGAGATAGGAAACCGGAAAGGATTAATCTGATCTTTATTGATGACGACCGTAAGCAATTAGGCAAGCTGGAGAGGCAGATCCAGTCTCTTAAAAATATCCCCAAGGCCTTGAACATATCGTTGATACAGTATAATTCTGAGCGCTTTGTCAGCGACATTCTATCAGGAAAGGACGGTATTGAACCTTCGTTTTTTTTCATTGACCCTTACGGTCATCCCTTCTCGTTGGAATCTATGAAGACCATATTGGCCCTCGGCAAAACTGAAATAATGGTCAACATCATGTGGTTCAGGATCAAGATGGATATGAACAATCAACAAAAGCCGGTCTGTGCGATAAATTATTCTCTCCAACGAGATGTAGGGATGTAGCAGCACACGTTTCTGACCATGGCGGGGTCTCGTCTCAAAAGATGATTGACTATCTGCACGGGCGACTCGAGGCGCAGTACCATATACCGTTTCGCGTGAACTACGGACCCGATGAACACGTAACAACAAACAGGCTGAAATATCTCCTTATTCACTATTCCAACAATTTCATGGCATTTGAGCACATGCTCAGATCCATGTGGAAGCATAGTGATGAAGGCAACCCCCTCATGGTACAGTCTGGCCAACCACTGATCTTTCCACTAAAGGACGTAAATGATTTGGAGAATAATATAAGACGGGAGTACGTAGGCACGGATCAGAAAATTACCTTCGAGGAGTTCCAGGCTCAGAATTGGCGATGGTACTTTGTAGAAAAACACTACCGAAATGTGCTGAAAAAGCTTGAGAGGGACGGTATAATAGAGATTAAGAGGATCACAAGTAAAAGGAGCGGTTTGAGCGGGCGTGATATGCTCATCTTTAAAGGATCTTCTGAATAATATGGAAACAGTGCTGAGAAAGACATTATTGTACAAAACCGGTGTAGAATACGGTGATTATACAATTAACCACGTTCAAGGGTGCGCTCACGGCTGCAAGTACCCATGTTATGCATTGTTGATGGGAAAGCGTTTTGGCAGGGTCAAGAGCTATGAGGAATGGTGCAATCCCAAAATCGTAAAAAATGCCTTAGAGATACTGGATGTGGAGATTCCCAGATTCGTGGAGGACATAAAGTCAGTGCATCTCTGTTTCACGACCGATCCTTTTATGACCGGCCATGAGGAAGTATCTGACTTGTCTTTGAAAATTATCCACAAACTGAATCGTACAGCCATAAAGGTAACAACATTAACAAAAGGTCTTTATCCCTCGGCAATATGGGAAAATGGGTTTTCTCCACTCAATGAATATGGCATAACCCTTGTGTCTCTCGATGAGAAGCATCGCGAGGCGTATGAGCCTCACGCATCCCCATATGAGGAGAGAATAGACAACCTAAAATGTATTCACGATGCCGGCCTAAAGACTTGGGTAAGCATCGAGCCATATCCCACGCCAAACATCATGACACAGAGCCTTCAGAAACTGCTGAAAAGGATATCATTCGTAGACAAGATCATCTTCGGCAAGCTGAATTACTGCAGGGACGTCGGCCAATATCCATATAAGCGAGGTTTCTATAATAAATGCTCAAGAGACGTTATCGACTTCTGCACGGAACATGGGATAACATTTCATATTAAAGAAGGAACATATAATCCTGACACGATAATACGGCGCCCCAAAAACTTAAAATCAAACACCCTTTGAAAATAACCCCCAAAGACCTCTCTTGTAAGGCAACCGTAAGATTATTCAAGACCCGTTTATAACATTTTCAAGGACTTATTTATCGCACCCCCCTACAGACAAGCTCCTTGGCCATCGCAAGACCGATATCAGGCTTGAACTTCTCGTCCCTCGTTGTGAATTCGATCTTCTTCCCCAGGACGCCGCCCGAGGCGTTGATCTTCTGTACGGCAAGCTTGAAACCGTCGAGGACGTCGTTGGTGAAGGTAGTCGCGGGCCCCGTGTAGGTGTCGACGATGCCTACCTTTATGGTGTTCGCCGCCTGGGAAGGGGAGCATACACACAGAACGGACAGGAGGAACACCGACGCGAGTGCAAAGAATGAACACCTCTTCATACCAGCACCTCCGTTTGGTTTTTATGCGTTAATTTGAGGTTTGCACAGAAACCCTCTTTTGTCAATCAAAACGTCCGTTGCGGGGGCTATTGCCCGCCGGCGTCGATCTCGGGCTCGCGAAAGACGTAATAGAGGATGTCGTCCCTCGCCTGAATGAGGTGTGTTTTCACGGCGGCGGAGACCTCCTGAGGGTCCCCCTTTTCGATGGCGGCCACGATCCGTTCGTGGCCGTGCATCGATCTCTCCGCCGTCTCGGTCATGTAGATGCACTGGATACGATACCTCAGCATATGCCTGCGCAGGGTCTGGGTGAGCTCCAGCAGGCGGTCGCTGCCGGCAAGGCGTGCTATGATGTCGTGGAACTGCGCGTCCAGCTCGACGTAGCCGTTAAGGTCGCCCTTTGCTATCCGCTTCTTCTGGTTCTCGATGTTCTTTTTCAGGGCCTCTATGAGCCTGTCACGTTGCCTGGCCGTGGCCCACGCGATGGCAAGGCCTTCTATGGCAGCCCTGATCTCGCATATCTGCTCCACCTCCTCCATGTCCATGCCCCTGACCACGTAACCGACCCGGGGAATGGAAACAACGAGCTTCTCCAGTTCCAGGTTGTGGAGAGCCTCGCGCACGGGCGTCCGGGACGTGCCTATCTGCCCGGCGATCTTCGCCTCGATAAGCCGTTCCTTGGGGGCGATGGCGCCTTTGAGGATCTCCTCGCGTATGTGATGGTAGACCTTCTGCCGTATGGTCTTATCCTTTTTTATTATCAGTTTTCTCATTAATTTCGTATACTGTACCCTAGTTGTTGTTATCATTACAAGTTCTAAATTTATGAAAGTATCCCTGCCCCACGGCCTCTGGAACGGCGAGCACACCCTCGAGGCGGATCTTCCCCCCCGCTGGGACGTCGATGTGCTGTCCATGGAGGGTGACAGGGCGCGGCCGATCGGCAGGGAGGAATACCGGGCCGCCATTATGCCTCTCGTGCCGCTCATGAAAGGCGCGAAGGAGGTCTGTGTCCTTTTCGATGACCTCTCCCGGCCCACACGCACCTACGAGATAGCCCCCACCCTTCTCGAGGCCTTCGCAAACGCTGGCATTAAGGACCCGCAGGTCAGGTTCCTCTGCGCCCTGGGCACGCACTCCCCCCACAATAACGCCGATTTCAGGAAGAAGCTCGGCAGCGAAGTGCTGAACCGCTTTCCCGTCTACAATCATAACTGTTACGAAAACTGTGAGACGCTGGGCAGGACGGCCCTGGGGACACCCGTTACCATTAATAAGGAATACCTGGGCTGTGACCTCAGGATAGGCATCGGGTCCTTCATACCCCACCAGTTCTGCGGTTTCGGGGGCGGATACAAGATAGTCTTTCCCGGCATAGCCCACATCGACGCAATCGAATATCACCACGGCCTCCTCCTTCAGCAGAACATGGAGAACTGCTGGGGCCTCGGCAACCATTCCTGCAACGCCATCCTGTCGGACATGCGCGAGTCGGGAAGGATGGCACGGCTCGACATCAAGATCGATGTCTTCGTGAACAGCTCCTCCCGCGCCACCCGGGTTTTCGCCGGCCACCCGGACTCCCTGTATCCCGCGATGATAGAAGGGGCGCTCACTCACTACGCGACGAAAACCTCAGGGGAATACGACATCATCTTCGCCAACACCTTCGGCAAGGCGAACGAGGCCGTCATCGCCGCCTCCACATCGGAGGCGATCCTCTCCCGGAACGGCGGCTGTCTCGTAATCCTCAACGATATCGAGGAGGGGCAGGTCATCCACTACCTCATGGGAAGATTCGGGAAGAACCTCTGGGGCAGACTGGGCCGGGGCGAAAGGCCGATCCACAAACGGGTCAGAAGACTCTTCCTTTATTCCCGCCACAGGGACCACGCCGGCTCCTACTGGTTCGGAAAGAAGGAAGACATCATCTGGGTCGACGACCTTTCGGCCCTCATAGACGAGCTCGACAGAGAATACGCGGGCAGACCCGTCCGGGCGGCAGTTATACCCGACGGGACGGTGCAGATGATAGAAGAAGACAGTGTTAAGTTTTAGGTTCTAAGTTTTAAGTGGAAGACAAGAAGAGAAAGGGCGGTGTCTGCCGTCTTTTACGCAAGATCGTCATCCGGGGTTCTTTCCTGCTTCTGCTTTTAACCTAAAACCTAAAACCTAAAACTTAAAACTTAAAACGGTGTCTTCATGTCCAAAGATAGAACCTATGTGACGCCTGCCGTCCGGTTCCTTCGGGAGAGGGAGGTGGAGTTCTCGGAGCATCCCTATCAGTACGTGGAGCACGGGGGGACGGCAACGTTCGCGAAGCAGTACCATGTCGACGAGCACATGGTTGTGAAGACCCTCATCATGGAGGACGAGGGTAAAAGGCCCTTCGTCGTCCTCATGCACGGCGACAGAGAGGTCTCCACGAAGGAACTCGCCCGCGTCATGCGCGTGAAGAAGGTCGGGCCCTGCACACCTGAGACCGCGCAGAAACACTCGGGCTACATGGTCGGCGGCACATCTCCCTTCGGCACCAGGAAGGCCATGCCCGTCTACATGGAAGAGACCATCCTCGCCCTCCCGAAGATCTACATCAACGGCGGCAGGCGCGGCTACCTCATAGCCATGGACCCCCACGACATAGCGAAGACGCTGCAGCCGAAGCTGGTGCGGGTGGGGATAGAATAAAGACCCTCTCAGGTTCCAGGCTCAAGGGAAGACCGGATAAGGCGCAAAGGTTCTAATCCTGTCGGACACTGCAAGGACCGTCATTCCGGCCTTCGCCGGAATGACGGAGAAAAAAAGGTACCGGGAGACCTTCGGTGTGTCAGGCAAGATCGGAATCTTTGCAGATAAGGAGAGATTGTCAATCTGGACAATCGGTGGCAAAGTTATTATAATGACACGAAACTCCAACAGGTACCATGCGTCCTATACCTCTTATTCGTCCTATCTGTCCCATATGTCCTCCAGGCCCTATCCACCCTGTAGGTCCTATCCCTCTCCTTAAGACCACATCCCAGGACCATCATGTCCCCTGAGATCTCCGCCCTTCTCATCGCCGCCGTGTCCATCGGGTTCCTCCATACCCTTTTCGGGCCCGATCACTACGTGCCCTTCGTGATGCTATCCTGGTCGAGAAAGTGGTCGAAGGCGAAGACCGCGGCAATCACCTTCGCCTGCGGCCTGGGGCATATTCTCAGCTCCATCGTGCTGGGACTCGTCGGCGTGGCGCTCGGCGTGGCGCTCGAGAGGCTCGAGCTCATAGAATCGACGCGGGGCACGATCGCCGCGTGGCTGCTTATCGCCTTCGGCCTTGCCTACACGGTGTGGGGCATACGCAGGGCAGTCCTCAGGAAACCGCACAGGCACGTCCATATCCATGGCGCCGGAGACACCCACGAGCATGAGCACGTCCATGACGGCAGCCATGCCCACGTCCACGAGGACGAAGGAAAGACCGTCACCCCCTGGGCACTCTTTATCATCTTCATCTTCGGCCCCTGCGAACCACTTATCCCCCTTCTCATATATCCCGCAGCCCGGAAGAGCGTCGCGGGTGTTGCCCTGGTGAGCCTTACCTTCGGCGCCGTGACGATCGCGACGATGATGGCGGCGGTATTTCTCATGAGAGCGGGCTTGAGCCTCAAGGTGCTCAACAGGGCCGAACGGTACACCCATGCGATCGCGGGATTGACAATCCTCACCTGCGGCCTGATGATTCAATTCCTGGGGCTGTGAGGGAACAATGAAAGGGTCCGGCGGCAACGATGAATTCCTCCGTGCGGTCAATGAAATGTTCAGCGAGAAGATCCCTTTCAACAGGTTGCTCGGGCTCAGCATAGAATCGATGAGCCCCGGGGGCGTGACGGTCTCCTTTCGGATGCGCACCGAGCTCATGGGACACCGGAAGCGCCGCATGGTCCATGGCGGCGTGATATCCTCCGTCATAGACGTCACGGGAGGACTCGTCGCCTTCATGGGCGCGCAGGAAAGAATGGACGAAACGCTGGAGGCCAAGCTTGAGAGGTTCGGGCGGGTGAGCACCATCGATCTGCGCGTCGACTTCCTCCGCCCCGGCACGGGCATGACCTTCACCGCCACCGCACGGACCCTGAGAACGGGCAACAAGGTCGCCGTTGCGAGAACGGAACTGACCAACGACACGGGAGAGCTCATCGCGGTGGGAACGGGATCGTATACGGTCTCCTGAAGGGCAGGTAATGGGTTACAGGTTATGGGTCATGGGGAAAGCAAAGAACAGTAGAATCAGAGTTTCCCTGGTTTTCCCATCGCCCATAACCTATAACCCATTACCTGCCCTTCCGTTTCTGCTATACTATTTGCCATGCAAGCCGATCTTTCCATGCTGGCGCCCTGCTCAGTGTGTCCCCGTCGGTGCGGGGTTGACCGCCTTGCCGGGGAAAGGGGGTTCTGCGGGGCGGGGAAGGACATCCTTGTGGCCCATTTTGGGCCCCATTTCGGGGAGGAGCCGCCCATCTCGGGGACAAAGGGGTCGGGGAACATATTCTTTTCCTTCTGCAACCTGCATTGTATCTTCTGCCAGAATTACCAGATAAGCCACGAGGGACAGGGAAATCCGGTGACCCTTGATGAACTTGTGGATATGTTCTTTTCCCTCGAGGCGATGGGGTGCCACAACGTCAATCTCGTGAGCCCAACGCCATACGTCCCCTTCATCGCCGCGGCCATCGGGAAAGCGAAGAAACGGGGGATCGGGATACCTTTTGTGTACAACACGAACGCCTATGACAGTGTCGACGCCCTTCGCAGCCTGGAAGGCCTTGTCGACATCTACCTCCCCGACCTCAAGTACTCAAGCCCCGCCATCGCCGAGAGGCTCTCCGGCGCGGCATCCCCTGCTCCTTACCCGGAATGCGCCCGTGCGGCCGTTGTCGAGATGAAGCGCCAGGTGGGAGACCTTGTCATCGAGGACGGCATCGCCAGAAGAGGCCTCCTCGTCCGCCACCTCGTCCTGCCCGGCGGCCTTGCCGGGTCCCGCGCGGTACTCGCCTGGATCGCCGAACACCTCGGCAGACAGACCTCTATCGGTCTCATGTCCCAGTACCTTCCCCTGCATCGCTCCGGCGAACACCCGGTCCTCTCCCGACGGATACGCCAGGAGGAATACGACGACCTCGTTTCCTTCCTTATAAATAATGGTATGGACAACGTCTTCACCCAGGAGTTGGACAGCGCCCCCCTCTACGTCCCCGACTTCGGCAAGGAGCAGCCTTTCGGCGAAGGGGGAGGAAAGGCGCGTTGATGGATAAAGCAGGTTATGGGTGATAGTTTATGGGTTATGGGGGGAAATCTGTTCTCTTTCCCATCACCTATCACCTATGACCTATGACCCGCATCAACAACAAAGGAGGCATGATGGAATTCAAGACCGTTAAGATCGATATACCCGAAGGACTGAACATCATCATCGGCCAGTCGCACTTCATCAAGACCGTAGAGGACCTCTACGAGATCCTCGTCGGGAGCGCGCCGTCGCTCACGTTCGGCGTCGCCTTCTCCGAGGCGAGCGGACCCTGCCTCGTCAGGTACGAGGGCAATGACGAGACCCTGAAGAAGCTCGCCGCCGATACGTCATTTACCCTTTCCTGCGGGCACACCTTCGTCATCTTCATGAAGGACGGCTTTCCCATCAACGTCCTCAACGCCGTGAAGGGATGTCAGGAGGTCTGCCGGATCTTCTGCGCCACCGCGAACCCCCTCGAGGTGGTGGTGGCAGAGACCGAGGGCGGCCGCGGCATCATGGGCGTCATCGACGGCGCGAGACCGGCAGGCGTGGAGAAGGACGAGGACAAGAAAGCCCGGAAGGAGATGCTGAGGAGGTTTGGTTACAAGCTCTAGAAGAGCTGTTGCGGGTTGCGGGAAGAAAGACCGTGAACCAGGACGGGCTGTCAACACGATTACCCAGAAGTGCATGCTGACTAGTGCAACAGAGGATGTTGTCTTCGGCCCTTGACTCGCAACTCGCAACCCGGAACGCGCAACGATCGTTTTATGGAACAATTCTTGCTTGGCTTTTGTGTTGATTGTGTCCCCGGGGATGTGGTAATTTTCAACATAAATGGAAGAATTTTACAGGATATCCCGGTTGCCGCCCTACGTGTTTGGCATCGTCCGGGACCTTTTGATAGAGGCACGGAGAAAAGGTGAGGACATTATCGACCTTGGCATGGGGAATCCCGACCTGCCGACCCCGAAACATGTCGTTTCGAAGCTCGTCGAGGCGGTGCGGAACCCCAGGAACCACCGCTACAGCGCAACGCGGGGCATAACAAACCTTCGCCTTGCCATCGCCAACTGGTACAAGAGGCGCTACAACGTAGATGTCGACCCCGGAGACGAGGTGGTCGTCACCATGGGTGCCAAGGAGGGCATCGGCCATCTCGTGCTGGCCACGATCAGCCAGGGCGAGGTCGTCTTCGTCCCCAACCCGGCATACCCCATCCACTCCTATTCGGTGGTCATCGCCGGCGGGGACCTGAGGACCATTCCGCTTCTGCCGAAGGAGGAGTTCTTCGAGAGGCTGAACATTGCGGTGAAGACCACCTGGCCGCTGCCAAAGATGCTTATCATCAGTTTTCCCAACAACCCCACCACGGAGGTTGTGGAAAAGGACTTCTTCGAAAGGATAGTCGCCTTCGCGAAGGAGCATGACATGATGGTCGTCCATGACCTCGCGTACGCCGACCTCGCCTTCGACGGCTACAGGGCTCCGAGTTTCCTCGAGGTCCCGGGCGCGAAGGACGTGGGAGTAGAGTTCTTCTCCATGTCCAAGAGCTACAGCATGCCCGGCTGGCGGGTGGGGTTCGCGGCAGGCAACAAAAAGATGATAAATGCCCTCAGCAGAATAAAGAGCTACTTCGACTACGGCGTCTTTCAGCCGATCCAGATCGCATCCATCATCGCCCTCAATGAGGGCGATGCGGATGTGCCCGATATCGTGGAAAGGTACAGGGTGCGCCGGGACGTGCTCTGCGAAGGGCTCTACCGCCTCGGGTGGGAGGTGGAGAAACCGAAGGCAACCATGTTCGTCTGGGCGAAGATACCCGAGAAGTACGCGGCGATGGGGTCCATCGAGTTCTCGAAGCTCCTCCTGACGGAGTCAAAGGTGGCCACCTCCCCGGGGATCGGTTTCGGTGAGTTCGGTGAAGGATACGTGCGGTTCGCCCTCGTGGAGAACGAGCACAGAATAAAACAGGCGGTCAAGGGGATCAGGAATCTCCTCCGCCCTACGGGAAGATCATGATCGGAATAGGGATAATAGGACTGGGAACAGTGGGGACCGGCACATACCGGATACTGACGGAACATGCGGCGCTCATTCGCAGGAGAACGGGGCTCGACCTTCGCGTCGTCAGGGTCGCCGAGGTGGACGCCCGCAAGCTCAAAGGGAAGGGCCTGCCGCGGGATATCGTGACCTCCGATGCCATGGAACTCATCAGGGATGAGAGGGTCCATATCGTCGTTGAGCTCATAGGCGGCATGCGTCCCGCCAGCGACTTCATCAGCGCGGCCCTCGGCCTCGGCAAACAGGTCGTCACGGCAAACAAGGCCCTCCTTGCCGAGAGGGGCGACGAGCTTTTCAGACTCGCGGCAAAGAAGGGATCCGAGATCGGCTTCGAGGCTTCCGTGTGCGGAGGTATCCCCGTCATCCGGGCGATCCGCGACGGCCTCGTCGGCAACGACTTCAGCTACATACTGGGGATCCTCAACGGAACGAGCAACTACATCCTCTCGCGGATGACCGACGAAGGGATATCCTTCGCCGAGGCCCTCAAGGACGCCCAGCGGAAAGGCTACGCTGAAAAGGACCCGACCTTCGACGTCGAGGGGATAGACGCCGCGCACAAACTTTCCCTCCTGGTTCGGCTCGCCTTCGCGTCGCCCGTCACCATGGACAGGATAACAACGCGGGGCATCGCGAAGATAGACCCCGTCGACATCGGTTTCGCCCGGGACTTCGGTTACAAGATCAAGCTCCTGGCCATAGCGAAGAAGCGGGGGGCAGGGATCGAGGCCCGCGTCGAGCCGGCGATGCTGCCCGTCAACCACCCCATGAGCAGCGTGAACGGCGTCTATAATGCCGTCTACATAGTCGGGGACATGACAGGCCCCAATCTCTTCTACGGAAAGGGCGCGGGGAGCGACCCGACGGGAAGCGCCGTCGTCAGCGACATCGTCGACATCGCGAAGAGGATATCCCGGGCGGGCGGCAAGGGTGCCCGGGGATTCGCGGCGGCAGGCAGGTTCAAGGAAGGCAGGGCCTCTTCCGTCCCCTACTACCTGCGCGTGATGGCAAAGGACACACCGGGTGTGCTCTCGAAGATATCGGGCATCCTATCGAAATACAGGATAAGCATATCGGCGGTGACCCAGCAGGGACGGAAGCTCAGCGGTTACGTCCCCGTCGTGATGGTGACCCATGATGCCCCCGAAGCGGGCCTCATGAAGGCGAAGAAGGAGATAGACGCCCTTTCCCTGACGAAAGGGGAGAGCGTCCACATAAGGATCGAGGAAGGCAACCTGTGAAACGACCGGGGCCTTCCGGCCGCGTGAGGTGCGGCAGCGCGTGAAGTACATCGTTCTCATCGGCGACGGCATGGCGGATTTCCCCCTCGAGGAACTCGGGGGGAGGACGCCGCTCATGGCCGCGGACAAGCCGAACATGAACATGGCGGCCCGATGGGGCCTCACGGGAAAGGTGAAGACGGTGCCCGACGGCTTTCCTCCGGGCAGCGACGTGGCGGGAATGTCCATCTTCGGCTACGACCCGGCACTGTATTACACGGGGCGGGCCCCCATAGAGGCCTTCGGCATGGGCATCCCCATGGGGCCTGACGATGTCGCCTACCGGTGCAACCTGGTCCATATCGGGACGGGGGACGGCCGTGATACCATGGGCGACTACTCCGGCGGGCATATCTCCACAGAGGAGGCGCGGGTCCTTGTCACCTCCCTCAACGAGGAGTTGGGCTCCGAAGAGATAACCTTCTTCCCCGGGGTCGGGTACCGCCATATCATGATATGGAAGGGGGGCGCCTGGGAGTTGTCGACAACGCCACCCCACGACATCACGGGGAAACAGATCGCAGGGTACCTCCCCAATGGCGACGGCGCGGCGACGGTCCGCGGCCTCATGGACCACTCCCGCGAGGTGCTCGGGTCCCACGACATCAACAGGAAGCGCATCGACGCCGGCAAGCTCCCGGCGAACAGCATATGGCTCTGGGGCCAGGGCAAAAGGGCCGGTCTGCCGTCATTCAGGGAGAAGTTCGGCCTTACGGGGGCGACGGTCTGCGCCGTTGATCTCGTGCGGGGCATCTCGAGCCTCGTCGGATTCACGACCCCCGTCGTCGAAGGCGCCACGGGATACCTCGACACCGATTACGGGGCGAAGGCACGGGCGGCCTTGAGACTCCTCGAAGACCACGACATCGTGTACATCCACGTGGAGGCGCCCGACGAGGCGTCCCACAACGGCAGCATCCCCGAGAAGATAGAGGCCATCGAGCGCATCGACAGGGACGTGCTCGGCGTCCTTCTCAAGGAAACGGACAGGGACACGCGGTTCCTCATCGTCACCGACCATGCCACGCCGATCGCGATGAGGACCCACTACGCCACCCCGGTGCCCTTCGCCGTTTACGACAGGAACGATCCCGCCTCCCAGGAGGGCGGTGATTACGACGAGAACGCGGGCGGGGCGGTGATAAGCGGTGAAGAGATGATACGCATACTGATCGGGGGAAGACAGTGAGACAGAAATTCATTTTTGTGACGGGCGGCGTCGTGTCGTCGCTGGGCAAGGGCATAGCGGCGGCATCCATCGGCGCGCTTCTCGAGTCCCGGGGGCTCAACATCACCATAAAGAAGCTCGATCCTTACATCAATGTCGACCCCGGCACGATGAACCCCTTCCAGCACGGCGAGGTCTTCGTTACCGAGGACGGGGCGGAGACGGACCTCGACCTCGGGCATTACGAGCGCTTCACCACCGCCACTTTCTCGAAGAAATGCAATTTCACCACGGGACAGGTCTACGATACGGTCATCTCCCGGGAACGCAAAGGCGAGTACCTCGGCGGAACCGTCCAGGTCATCCCCCATATCACGGACGAGATAAAGCGCAGGGTCCTCGACGTGGACGAGGGCATAGACGTCGTCATCGTCGAGATCGGGGGCACCGTCGGCGACATCGAAGGCCTGCCCTTCCTCGAAGCGATACGCCAGCTTCGCAATGACCTCGGAAAGGAAAACTCCCTCTTCGTCCACCTGACGCTGGTCCCCTTCATAAAGACGGCCGACGAGATGAAGACGAAGCCGACCCAACACAGCGTGAACGAGCTCAGAAGGATAGGTATCCAGCCCGACATCCTCCTGTGCAGAACCGAGAGGCCTCTCTCGCAGGGCCTCAAGGACAAGATCTCCCTTTTCTGCAACGTCGAGAAGGACGCCGTGATCGCCGCCAAGGACGCCGACATCATCTATGAGGTCCTCATTGCCTTCCATAACGAGGGGCTCGACGAGAAGATAACGCAGCTCCTCAACATCTGGGCGAAAAAGCCCGACCTCTCCAAGTGGGAGGCCATCGGCGATACCATAAAGCATCCAAAGAAAGAGGTCGACATCGCCCTCGTCGGAAAGTACGTCAAGCTCAAGGACTCTTACAAGAGCCTCAACGAGGCCCTCGTCCACGGCGGCATCGCCAACGACTGCAAGGTGAATATCCGCTACGTCGACTCCGAGGACATCGAAAAGGGGATAACCGCGGACCTCTTCAACGTCGACGGCATCCTCGTGCCCGGCGGCTTCGGAGACCGCGGCATCGAGGGAAAGATCAATGCCATCGAGCATGCGCGGGAAAAGAAGATACCCTTCTTCGGCCTCTGTCTCGGCATGCAGCTTGCCGTCGTAGAGATAGGGCGCCACCTCGCAGGCTGCAAGGGGGCCAACAGCTGCGAGTTCGACGAAAAGACCCCCTACCCTCTCATATACCTCATCGAAGAGTTCACGGACAGGGAGAACCAGGTTCAGAGGCGGGACCAGTATTCAGACAAGGGCGGGACCATGCGGCTCGGCGCCTACCCCTGCGCCCTTAAGACGGGCAGCCTGGCGCACAAAGCCTACGGGCAGGACATCGTCCAGGAACGCCATCGCCATCGCTACGAGTTCAACATGAAATACCGCGAACTCCTCGAAAAGAACGGCATGATCGTGTCGGGCATCTCCCCCGACGGAACGCTCGTGGAGATCGTGGAGATGAAGGGCCACCCCTGGTTTTTGGGATGCCAGTTCCATCCCGAGTTCAAGTCGAAACCCTTTGACCCTCATCCGCTGTTCCGGGATTTCGTCAAGGCCTCGCTGAAACGAAGGCAGGAAAGGCTGAAGTGCAAAAAGAAATAACCATAGGCAACGTCGCCGTGGGCCGCAGGCCTTTCGTCTTCATCGGCGGCCCCTGCGTCATCGAGGGCAGGGACATATCCCTGAGGACGGCCGGGAGCATCGCGCGCATAACGGCCAAACTCGGCGTGCCTTTCATCTTCAAGTCCTCCTACGACAAGGCGAACAGAACGTCCATATCGGGGTTCAGGGGACCGGGGCTTGACGAGGGGCTTGCCATCCTCCGGGACGTGAAGAGCGAGGTGGGCGTCCCCGTCCTCACCGACATTCACTCCGCGGGCGAGGCGGCGGCGGCGGCCGAGGTGGCCGACGTCCTCCAGGTGCCAGCGCTACTGTCCCGCCAGACGGACATACTCACGGCATGCGGCAGGACGGGCAGGGCCGTCAACATCAAGAAGGGCCAGTTCCTCTCCCCCGGCGACATGGTCCAGGCCATCAGAAAGGTGGAATCCACGGGAAACAGGAACATACTGGTCACCGAACGGGGCACGTCCTTCGGGTACCACACCCTCGTCAACGATTTCCGTGCCATACCCATCATGCGGGACTTCGGATATCCCGTGGTCTTCGATGCCACGCACAGCGTGCAGCAGCCATCTGCGATGACGGACCGCTCCGGCGGGGAGGCCCGCTTCATCATCCCCCTGGCACGGGCAGCGGTTGCCGTCGGCGTGGAAGGGATATTCATGGAGGTTCATCCCGATCCCAGGCAGGCCCTCTGCGACGGTGACAATTCCCTTCCCCTCGACGAGCTCGAAGGCGTCCTTCGGACCCTCAAGAGGATAGAGGAGGCCCTGTGGACGACGTGAGAACGGGAAAAGACGTTCTGAGAAAGGAGGCCGAGGCCCTGCTGAAGGTTATGGAAGGGCTTGACGACACGTTCACCGGGGCGGCGGAGATCATATTCGGCTGCACCGGCAGGGTGGTCCTGACGGGGATGGGCAAGTCGGGGATCGTCTGCAAGAAGATTGCCGCGACTCTGTCGAGCACCGGCACGCCGGCGCTCTTCGTCCACCCGGCCGACTCCCTTCACGGAGACCTGGGGATGCTCCAGCGCGGCGATGTGCTCGTCGTCGTCAGCAACAGCGGGGAAACGGAAGAGTTGCTCAAGATCATACCCTGGGTGAAGCGCCTCGACATCCCGCTCGTCGCCATAACGGGAGGCGCCGCGTCCACCATCGCCCGGCTCAGCGACGTCGCTCTCGTCGTGAACGTCGAGGAGGCCTGTCCCTACAATGTGGTGCCCACGTCGAGCACCACGGCGACACTGGCGCTCGGCGATGCCCTCGCCATTGCCGTCATGGAAAGGCGCGCCTTCAAGGTGGAGGATTTCGCCTCTCTCCACCCCGGGGGCTCTCTGGGGAGAAGGCTCTTCCTCAGGGTGGAGGACCTCATGCACACCGGTGAGGCCGTCCCCCGCGTGTCCGTTGAGACGTCCATGAAGGATGCCATACTCGAGATAACGTCGAAGAGGCTTGGCGTCGCGGGGGTCTATGACGCCGAGGGACGCCTCGCGGGAATCATAACCGACGGAGACCTGCGGCGCGCCATCGAACGGCACGACGATTCCCTCCTGGCGAAGACGGCCGGGGAGGTGATGACCGTCAAACCCAAGGTCGTCCGCAGGGATGCCCTTGCCGCCTACGCGCTTAAGAAAATGGAGGAATTCTCGATCACATCCCTGTTCGTCGTGGATGACGAGGATGGCGCGCGGCCCGTGGGCATCATACACATCCACGATCTCTTAAGGGCCAAGGTGGTGTAAATGGCATATGAGGATACATGAGCAACAGGAAGATCATCATCTTCGTCGCTTTGGGCTGCATCGCGGCAAGTCTCCTGCTTGCCCTCTATTACTTCGTGAACAAGCCTGAAAGGCAATCGGTCCCCGTGGTGGAGGACAGCAGCAAGGCGATCGTCTTCAAGAATGTGAAGTACGCGGGAGAGCGCCGCGGCGTCACGGATTGGGAACTCACGGCGAAGGTTGCCCGCAAGTACATAGACAGGCCCGTCATCGAGCTCGAAGACCTCAAGGGACTGTACAAGCCGAAACCGGATGTATCCATAGAGTTCACCGGCACGAAAGGCTACATGGACACCGAGAACGAGTCCGGCAGGGTCGACGATGTGGAGGTTTTCTACAAGGGCGAGTATACCCTGAAGAGCCCTTACATGGATTTCGATTTCAGGAACGGCGTCACGACGACAAAAGACGTGGTAAACATCAAGGGAGAAAAGGTCGACATGCGGGGCATCGGGCTTCTCGCCAACACCAACGAGGAGACCTTGCGGCTCCTGTCCGACGTCGACGGCATCATAGCGACGGAGAAGGCGAAATACCACTTTCAGTCTGACACGCTCCTGTACTACTTTCAGAAGGCCATGTACGTCCTCGAGGGAAAGGTGATCCTCAAGGGAGAGGACCTTGACATGGTGTGCGATCTCGTCCATATATACAGCACCGATGACGAAGTAGACCGTATCGAGGCCGACGGCAACGTCCGCGTCATATCGAAGGGCACTGTTGCGAAAAGTGAAAAGGCGGTATATCATTTCAAGGAAGGCAGGATAGTGTTCACCCAATCTCCGAGGGTATTCAAAGACAATGTGGAAATGAAAGGGGAGCGTGTGATCTACACGACCAATGACGGCAAGTTGTCCGTCGAGAGGCCGAAGATAAGAATGGAGAGGGGAAAATAGCGGGAATGAAGGCAACTCTGTCCGCGCAGGGTCTCATGAAGACATACAACGCGCGAAAGGTCGTCGACGGCATCAGCATGTACATGGAGACGAGCGAGATCGTGGGACTTTTCGGCCCCAACGGAGCGGGAAAGACGACATCCTTCTACATGATCATCGGCTTCATAAAGCCCAACGGCGGCAAGATACTTCTCGACGGGGAGGATATCACCGACCTGCCCATGTTCATGAGGGCGCGCAAGGGCATAACCTACCTGCCCCAGGAACCTTCGGTCTTCAAGAAGATGTCCGTCAGGGACAACCTCAAGGCGATCCTCGAGTTCCTCGGCGAGGAGAGTGACCTCATAAACCATCGCGTCATGGAGATACTCGAATCCTTCAAGCTGGAACACCTGGCGAACAACAGCGCCGATTCCCTCTCGGGAGGAGAGAGAAGGCGCCTCGAGATAGCGCGGGCGCTCATGACATCGCCGCACTTCATGCTCCTCGACGAGCCCTTCTCCGGCATAGACCCCATATCCGTATCGGACCTGAAAAAGATAATCTTCGGCCTCAAGCAAAGGGGCATCGGCATACTGCTGTCCGACCACAACGTCCGGGAATCGCTCCCCATTTGCGACAGGGCATACGTGGTCAACGCGGGAAAGGTCCTCCTCGAAGGCACGCCGGAGAGCGTGGCCCAGGACCGGATCGTCCGTGAAGTATACCTTGGTGAGGAATTCAACATCGATGTTGGAGCTTAAACAGACACAGAAGCTCTCGCCCGTCCTGACCCAGCAGCTCCAGCAGGCCATCCGCCTCCTGCAGCTCTCGAAACTCGAGCTTGTCGAGGCCATCGAACTGGAGATGAAGGAAAACCCCATCCTCGAGATCACCGAGGAAGAACCGCGTGAGGAAGCAGAGGAAAAGGAGAGCCAGGAAGAAAAGAGGGAGATGGAGGAGCTCCTGGAGCGATACTCTCCCTCGGAGGACTTCTTCCCCGGCGAAGACAGGGAGGCCCCCGACTACGAGAACATGGTCAGGAAGACGTATAACCTCAGGGACCACCTGAGGTGGCAGATCGGTCTTTCGGACTTCAGCCCCCGGGAAAGGGTGGTGGCGGAATGGATCATCGAGAACATCGATGACAACGGCTACCTCATCTGCGGCCTCGAGGAGATATCGCGGGATTCCGGTTTCCCCGTCGACATCCTCGACCCGGTCCTCCGAAAGGTGCAGAGGCTCGAACCTGCCGGCGTGGGCGCCCGGGACCTGAAGGAATGTATCCTCATCCAGTACGAGACGTCGGGAGAGAAGGACCCCGTCTTCGAGAACGTCGTTGCGAACCATTTCGACCTGTTCCAGCACAACAATCTCAAGGGGATAGCAAAGGCGACCGGTTTCCCCATAGAGAGGATCAAGGAGGTCTTCGAGAAGATAAAGTCCTTCGATCCCAAACCGGGAAGGAACTTCAGCGACGAGTTCATATCCTATGTGGTCCCCGATGTTTATGTCGTCAAGGGCGAGGAGGGGTTCGACATCGCCCTCAACAACGACGACGTCCCGGAGCTCAGGATGAGCCGCTACTACCTGGAGCTTGCGACGGACAGGAAGGTAAGCGGCGAGACGAAGAGATATATAAAGAACAAGATGAAGCAGGCGGAGTGGTTCATCAAGAGCATCCAGCAGAGGCAAAGGACCCTCTTTCTCGTCGCGCAGAGCATCGTGAACTTCCAGCGCGAATTCTTCGAGAACGGCCTGAGGAGTTTAAGGCCCCTTATCCTCAAGGACGTCGCCCAGGACGTGGGGGTCCACGAATCGACGGTAAGCCGCATAACAACGAGCAAGTACATGAGTACCCCCCACGGCGTGTACGAGATGAAGTTCTTTTTCCCCACGAGCATCAACAAGGGAGAGGGGGATCCCCTTTCGACGAACGTCGTCATGGACCTCATGGCGGAACTCGTCAAGAAGGAAAACAAGAAGAAGCCGCTGACCGACGACGAGATAGCCCACATTCTGAAATCGCGCCACGATATCAACATAGCGCGCCGTACGGTCGCGAAATACAGGGAGATACTGAATATACGGTCTTCACGGGAAAGGACGGTGATAGACTAAAGGAACAGATTCCGGATACGGGGAAACTTTGGCGGAGCGTATGCGCTCCTCATCGATTAACGTAATACTTTCGGGGAACTGGATTGACACCATCCGGCATATCTGTTATTAATAAGCGCCAGGGTTGGTACACGCCAACCTTATTTTTATAAGCGGAGGCACTATGGATATCACAACCAGCTTCAGGCACATTGATACCAGCGAAGACGTAAGACGGTATGTTGAAGAGAAGCTCTCCCGTCTGCAGAAGTACGTGGAGACACCCCTCGACATCCACGTGGTCATCTCCCTCGAGCGGAAATACCGCCAGCGTATCGATGTCATGTTCACCATCAACGGGGTCGTCATTAACGCCCATGAGGTCATGGACGATATCTATGCGGCGATCGACAAGATACTGGACAAGCTGGAGCGGAGGCTCACGAAGTACCGCGACAAGATGAAGGAGTACCGTGAGAGCAAGCTGAAACGCACCGCCGCGCCGCCTGCTGGCGAGGAGCCGGCCATCATCGTATCGAGAACCGTGGACGCCAAGCCCATGGACCCCGAGGAGGCCGTGATGCAGCTTAAAGCCTCGGGGGACATGTTCATGGTCTTCCGGGAAAGGGAACGCGACAACGTCTGCATCGTTTACAAACGGAAGGACGGAAAGTTCAGCCTTATAGAGACGGCAGGGAAAGGACCGTGAGGCTTACCGACATACTGAAGGAATCCTCGGTTATCTCCGATATCAGGGGCACTACCAAAGAGGAGATACTCACCGAGCTTGCGGGGCAACTGAAGGCGGCGGGCCTTGTAAAAGACGTCGACTCCGTTGTGAGGGTCATCATGGAACGGGAGACCCTGGGAAGCACGGGCATAGGCGACGGTGTCGCCATACCCCACGGCAAGATGAAAGGTCCCGGCGGGGTCCTCGTCGTCTTCGGCCGGTCACGTCAGGGTGTCGATTTCGATGCCGTCGACGGGCAGCCGGTACATATCTTCTTTCTCGTCCTCGCACCCGAGGACTCGGCAAGCCTTCACCTGCAGGTCCTGTCGCGGATTTCGAAAATCCTCCGCGACCCTTCCTTCAGAAAGAAGCTGCTGAAGCTTCCCGATGTCCATTCCCTGTACGAAAGCATCGTGGAAGAGGACGGAAAGCTGTAAAGGCCCGCTTTCAATGGGCGGGGCGCGAAAGTATGTCTCCCCCTGCGGGAGGACCCTGCGGAAAGGCACATGAAGGGAATAGAGGTTCAACAGCTTGTAGATGACGAGCTATACGGACTGGAGCTCGAGATCCTTGCCGGAAAAACAGGGCTTGTCCGGAAGATCTACAACCCGAGGATCCAGAAGCTCGGCCTCGTCATCACGGGTCACATGGTCTACCTCCATCCCCACAGGGTCCAGATACTGGGGAACATCGAGATCTCCTACCTGAGGTCGCTCTCGGAAGCCGAGAGCAGGCGCATCATCAGGGAACTCTGCAAGAACAACGTGGTGTGCTTCATCATCTCCCGGAACCTGAAAGTCCCCGAGTTCTTCGTCGTCTCCGCCGAGGAGAAGGGCATCCCCCTTCTGCGGACAAAACTCGTCACTTCCATATTCATCGAGAGGATAACGAAGCTTCTCGAGGAGAAGCTTGCCCCGTCGACCACCGTCCATGGCGTGCTCATGGACATCCTGGGCGTCGGCGCCCTCATCATGGGACGGCCCGGCATCGGCAAGAGCGAAAATGCCCTCGAGCTCATCATGCGGGGCCACCGTCTTGTCGTCGATGATGCCGTGCACGTCAAGAAGATCGGGGCCATCGACCTCTACGGCGAGGCGCCGGAGATGATAAAGAGCCTGCTGGAAATACGGGGCGTCGGTATCGTCGATATCCGGCATCTCTTCGGGGTATCGTCGGTCCTCGACAAGAAGAGGATAGATCTCGTTATCGAGCTCTTCGATTGGGACACTTCCCTCGAGTGCGAGCGCGTGGGCCTTAAGGAGGAGAAGTTCAAGGTGCTCAGCGTCGATTTGCCCTTCGTCAGAATACCCATCAGCTCGGGCAAGAACGTCTCGGCCATCATCGAACTGGCATGCCGCAACTTCATCCTCCGCAGGCAGGGTATCAACACCGCCGTGGAGTTGGAAAAGAAGATGCAGAGATCCATGGAGGGCGGTGCGGAATGAAGGACGTCCTCATAGTCAGCGGCATATCCGGCTCGGGCAAGACGACATTCCTCAGGGCCCTTGAGGACGCGGGCTTCTTCTGCGTCGACAACTTCCCCATCCTTCTGCTCCTCAAATTCCTCGAACTCAACCGCGACGAGGGGGAGAAGATCACACGGTGCGCCCTGGTCATCGACGTGCGCTTAAGGGACTTCTTCGAGAACGGCCGGGACATTATAGAAAAGACCAAGAGAGATTTCGGGGCGAAGGTCCTCTTCCTCGAAAGCTCCGAAGAGAGCCTCGTTCGGAGGTATCGCGAAACGAGACGGTCCCATCCCCTCTTCGACTCGTCGAACGTGAAGGACGCCCTGACCGAGGAGCGCAAACTGATGGCCTGGCTCAGGAACATGGCCGATCAGGTTATAGACACAACCCATCTGACCCCCCACGAACTGCGCCGCCTGGCACTGGAAAGATATGGTGCCCACGAACAGCGGATGAAGATCAACATCATGTCCTTCGGATACGCCTTCGGCCTTCCCCTTGAGGCCGACATCGTCCTCGACGTGAGGTTCCTGCCGAATCCCTTTTTCGTGGAAGAGCTCCGGGACCGCACGGGGCTCGACGAAGAGGTCAGGGAATTCATCAAGTCGCAGGAAGTATTCAGGAAGTATTTCCTTTTTCTTTGGGATTTTTTGGTGTACCTTATTCCGTTATTCGAGAAAGAAGGGAAGAGCTATCTCACTGTCTGCTTCGGCTGCACGGGCGGAAAGCACCGGTCGGTTTTCATCGCCGGAGAACTGGCGGAGCAGCTTAACGCCATGGGCTACAGCGTTTCCACCGTCCACCGGGATATAGAGAAGAGGTAAGGAGGCGAAATGATTGGTCTCGTCGTGGTGGCACACTTCAACCTCGCGCGAGAGATGGTGGCCGCCACCGAACTCATCGTTGGGGAACAGGAACAGTTCGTTGCCGTCGGCATATTCCCCAACGAGCAGGTGGAAGACACCAAGGAAAAGATCGTCTCGGCCTTAAGGAGCGTGGACACCGGCGACGGGGTCATCATACTGACGGACATGTTTGGCGGCACCCCTTCGAACATCAGCCTTTCCTTCCTGGAGGAGGGCCGGGTCGAGGTGGTGGCCGGCGTTAACCTTCCCATGCTCATCAAGCTCGTCACGTACCGGGAGGGGAGGGCACTCGACGAACTGGCCAGCTTCATCACGCAATACGGGCAGAAGAACATTTATCTTGCCACGGACGTGCTGAAGACCAGGAAAAAGGATTAAGGGGCGATGCAGGAAGGAATATTTACGATCAGGAACAGGCTCGGTCTCCATGCCCGGGCGGCGGCGATGTTCGTGAAGGCGGCGGCGAAGTTCAACTCCATTGTGATGGTCGAAAAGGACGGGATGGAGGTGAACGGCAAGAGCATCATGGGCCTTCTGATGCTCGCCTGCCCGCTCGGAAGCAAGATCGTCCTCAAAACCGAAGGCGAGGACGAAGATAAGGCCTTTCGTGAACTGGGCGGCCTTATCGACGACGGATTCAACGAGGAATGAAGGAAGAAACACTTGTCAATCAGACCCTGAAAGGGATCGGCGTCTCCTCGGGAATAACCATGGGGAGGGTGCGCCTCATCGACAGGGACAAGGTGGCGATAACGAAACGCTCCATATCGCCGCGTCAGATGGAGAGCGAGGTGGGCCGCATCAGGGTCGCGGTCCAGAGCGCGATCGACCAGCTCAACCAAATCAAGGACTCCATCCCCGACGACGACGTCAGGAAGCATGCCTTCATTATCGACGCCCACATACTCATCCTGCAGGACCCCTTCTTCGTCAACTCCGTCATCGACGTGATCCGCGGCGAGCACATAAACGCGGAATGGGCCCTCGATGTGGTGGTCTCGCGATTCCTCGCCAGCTTCGACAAGGTGGAGGACCCCTACCTCAGGGAGAGGGGCCAGGATATCAGGTATATCTACGAGAGGCTCGCCAGGATCCTCGTGGTGGGGAAGAAACCGCATATAAGCTCGGAGACCGTGAAGGGCAAGTCCATCATCATCGCCCACGACCTGTCGCCTGCCGACACGATCCAGCTCAATCTCAATCGCATCTCCGGTTTCGCTACCGATGTGGGCGGCAGAACCTCCCACACGTCCATTGTGGCACGGGCTCTCGAGATCCCCGCCGTCGTCGGTGTGGGCAACGTGACAAGTCTTGCCAGGAATAACGACCTCGTCATCATAGACGGGGAAGAGGGGGTCGTCATCATCAACCCCCCCAAAGAGGTCCAGAAAGAGTACGCCGCCAGGCAGATCCATCTAAGGAACCAGAAAAAGGAACACCTGAAGGTGGCAAGGCTCAAGGCGGAGACAAAGGACGGTTTCCGGTTGAGGGTGGGAGCCAACATAGAGCTCCTCGAGGAGATGGACATCGTCGAGAAGTACGGCGCCACCGGCATAGGCCTCTACAGGACGGAGTACATCTACCTTTCACGAAAGCACGACCTTCCCTCGGAGATGGATCACTATCATATTTATCGCAAGCTCGCGGAGAGCAAGACCCTCCAGTACATCACCATACGGACCCTTGACATCGGCGGCGACAAGTTCGTCTCTGAGATCGAGATGCCCAAGGAGATAAACCCTGCCATGGGGTTAAGGGCCATTCGGCTCTGCATCAAGGAGGTGCCCCTTTTCAAGGCACAGTTGAAGGGGATCCTGAGGGCCAGTGAATACGGGCCCCTTCGCATCCTCATCCCCATGGTCTCGGGCATCGAGGAGGTTCGACGGGCGAAGACGATCATAGCCGAGTGCATGGAAGAGCTCTCACACAAACGGATTGCCTACAACAAGGACATAAAGACGGGGATCATGATAGAGGTCCCCTCGGCGTGCATGATAAGCGACATGCTCGCCGCGGAGGTCGACTTCTTCAGCGTCGGGACAAACGACCTTATACAGTATGCCCTCGCCATCGACAGGGTCAACGAGTACGTCTCGTACCTGTATGAACCGCTCCACCCGGCGGTCCTCAAGATGATCAAGAAGGCTGTCGACGATGCCCATGCCCACAAGATCACCATTGCGCTCTGCGGCGAGATGGCGGGAGAGCCGCGCTATATCCCGGTGCTTTTGGGCCTCGGCCTCGACGAGATAAGCATGAACCCCTACGCCATACCGCGGGCGAAGAAGGCCATTCGGGGACTCGATCACGGGTACTGCCGGGAACTCCTCGAGGAGATCATGAAGAAGGACTCTCCGGCGGAAGCGGAGCTTCTTCTGAAGAATGAAATGGCAAGATTGTTCCCCGGAGACTTTCCAAAGGTCCGGGGATAGCAAGAGATATTCCAGTACAGACTAATATCAAGGAGGATTATACAATGGGAATGAGCAGGTTCTTATTCACGTCCGAATCTGTTGCTGAAGGACATCCGGACAAGGTTTCCGACCAGATATCCGACGCCGTGCTCGACGCTATCATCAAGGACGACCCGAAAGCCAGGGTTGCCTGCGAAACGTATGTCACGACGGGCCTTGCCCTCGTGGGCGGCGAGATAACAACATCGAGCTACGTCAACGTCCCCGAGATCGTCCGTGAGACGGTCAGGGAGATAGGGTACAACGACTCCTCGATGGGCTTCGACTGGGAAACATGCGCGGTCCTGACGGCCATCGACGAACAGTCGCCCGATATCGCCATGGGCGTCAACGAGACGAGCGACCACGAGCAGGGCGCCGGCGATCAGGGACTCATGTTCGGGTACGCCTGCAACGAAACGGCCGAGTTCATGCCGATGTCCATTATGTATGCCCACAAGCTCATCAGGAGGCTTGCCGATGTCCGCAAGGACGGGACCCTTCCCTTCCTGCGCCCTGACGGCAAGAGCCAGGTTACCATAGAGTATATCGACAGGCAGCCCGTCAGGGTGGACGCCGTCGTCATCGCGGCCCAGCACAACCCCGACGTGACCATCGAAAGGATACGCGAAGGCGTGACGGAAGAGGTCATCAAGAAGATCATCCCGGCGGAGCTCATGGACGACAAGACGAAGATCTTCATCAACTCCACGGGAAGGTTCGTGGTCGGCGGCCCCAAGGGTGACTGCGGGGTGACGGGACGGAAGATCATCGTCGACACCTACGGCGGCGTCGGAAGCCACGGCGGCGGCGCCTTTTCCGGTAAGGACCCCTCCAAGGTCGATCGCAGCGCCTCCTATATGGCCCGCTACATCGCGAAGAACCTCGTTGCCGCCGGCCTTGCCGACAGGCTCGAGCTGCAGATAGCATACACGATCGGCGTGGCCGAGCCCGTCTCCGTCATGATAGACACACAGGGCACCTCGAAGATAAGCCCCGACAAGATCGCGCAGATAGTCAACGACCTCTTCGATATGCGGCCGAGAAAGATCATCGAGAGGCTCGACCTCCTGCGGCCCATCTACAAGAAGACCGCCTGCGGCGGCCATTTCGGCAGGAACGATCCTGAGTTTACCTGGGAGAAGCTCGACATGGTGGAAGAGATACGGAAGGCAGCGGGGATATAGGTCTCCCGGAACGAAATCGATTGGAGGAAAACGTACATGGATTATGATGTGAAAGACATAAAACTGGCCGACGCCGGGCTTCAGAAGATAGAGTGGGCGGGAAGAAGGATGCCCGTCCTCGGCCAGATCGCACAGAGGTTCGCCAAGAAGAAACCCTTGAAGGGCGTGAGGATCGCCTGCTGCCTCCACGTGACGTCGGAGACTGGCAACCTCATGAAGACCCTGAAGGCAGGGGGGGCCGACGTTATGGTCTGCGCCTCGAACCCCTTGAGCACCCAGGATGACGTAGCGGCGGCCATCGTCAAACATTTCAAGATCCCCGCCTTCTGCATCAAGGGCGAGACGGACCGTCAGTACTACGACCACATCATGAAGGCCCTGGCCTTCATGCCCAATATCACCATGGATGACGGGGCCGACCTTGTCGGCGCCCTCCACATGATCGCCTTCGACCGCACCGAGGGCCTCCACGACATCATCAAGAAATGGTACAGAAAACTGACCAAGAAAGAGAAGCAGGCCCTGATCGGCGATGTCGTCGGCTCCATGGAGGAAACGACGACGGGCGTCATACGCCTCAAGAGCATGGAAAAGGAAGGCGTTCTCCAGTTCCCCGTCGTCGCCGTAAACGACGCGCTGACGAAGCACATGTTCGACAACCGCTACGGTACGGGCCAGAGCACCATCGACGGCATCCTGCGGGCAACGAACGTCCTGTTTGCGGGCGCCACCTTCGTGCTTGCCGGGTACGGCTGGTGCGGCAAGGGTGTCACCATGAGGGCAAAGGGCCTCGGAGCCCGCGTTATCGTCGCCGAGGTCGATCCCCTTCGGGCACTTGAAGCTCATATGGACGGCTTCGAGGTCATGGAAATGGAAAAGGCGGCGGCGATCGGCGATATCTTCGTCACCACCACCGGCGATATCCACGTCATCCGCAAGGAACATTTCGAGAAGATGAAGGACGGGGCCATGGTCTGCAACTCGGGGCACTTCAACGTCGAGCTCGATCTCGACGCCCTGGAGAAGATGAAGAAGTCGAAAAGGCGGATCCGCCAGTTCATCGACGAATATACCCTCAGGAACGGCAAGAAGATATTCGTCCTCGGCGAGGGCAGACTGGTCAATCTTGCCTGCGCGGAGGGGCATCCCTCGGACGTCATGGACATGAGCTTCGCGAACCAGGCGCTGTGCTCGGAGTACATGTGGAAGAACGCGAAGAAGCTGGAGAAAAAGGTCTACTCCGTGCCCAAGGCGATCGATGAGCAGGTGGCCATGCTCAAGCTTGCCTCGGCGGGCATAACCATCGACACGCTGACGGAGGAACAGAAAACATATCTTTCGTCCTGGGAGATGGGAACGTGATCAAACTCCTTGTTGCGGGAACGGTAGCCTACGACTCGATAGAGACCCCCTTCGGCAAGGCGGACAACGTCCTCGGGGGGTCGGCCCTGCACTTTACCAACGCCGCCAGCTTCTTCACCGACGTCGGCATGGTGGCCACGGTGGGCAGCGATTTCGACATGGAAGGCATATCCTTCCTGAAGGACCGCAGCGTCGACATGTCCGGGATAGAGGTGGACCACGGGAAGACCTTCCGCTGGGAAGGCAGGTACGGATACGACCTCAACCAGGCCATAACGCTCAAAACGGAGCTCAACGTCATAGAGACGTTCAAGCCCAAGGTGCCCGAGGATTACAGGAACGCGGAATTTCTCTTCCTCGCGAACATCGACCCCGACCTGCAGCTCCACGTCATCGAACAGGTCGGCAAGCCCGTTGCCCTCGTCCTCGACACCATGAATTTCTGGATCGAGAACAAGTACGACGCACTCATGAAAGTAATAAGCCGGGTGGACATGCTCGTCATCAACGAGGCGGAGCTGAGGGAAATAACAAAGGAACACAACCTCCTCAAGGGGGCCCGAAAACTCATCGACCTCGGCCCGGTATGCATAGTCGTCAAGCGCGGGGAATACGGCGTCTTCATGATGAACCGCGACGAGGTCTTCCTTGCCCCCGCGTATCCACTGGAGGACGTCTTCGACCCCACAGGCGCCGGCGACACCTTTGCGGGCGGCTTCATGGGCTATCTAGCCAACGTCGGGGAGGCAACCTCGGAGACGGTGAAACAGGCGATCATCATGGGCACCGTCATGGCCTCTTTCAACGTAGAGGACTTCAGCATCAACAGGATAAAGCGGCTCACCATGCCCGAGATCAAACAAAGGTATCACGCCCTGAAGGGGTGTATGCAGTTCGGGGACATAAGCCTCTAGAGAGGCGGCTGGAGCCGCTTGAACCGCTTGAGCCGATTAAAGACCGGGTGGCTTGAGGGCGAGAGGCGAGAGAATAAAGTAAACTATGGATCCTCTTATTTTACTTTGTACCCGTAAAGTAAAATAAGAGGATTTCTTTTTTCGGTTTCCTGAGGGATGCGGTCTTCCCTCCAAGTGGATCGCTTTGAACGACTTCTCCGGCCGTCATGCCGGCTTTAGGCCGGTATAAAGGAGAGGGGTGGATCGGAGACGAGTCTCTTTCTGCGATGATGTCCTCACTCCGGCGAGGGGAGCCTCTTTTCTGTTGTTTTGTCTCCCTGAGGGTTATAGAATAACCTCTGAACTTCTTGTTAACTTCACAAAGTCATTTGAGGGATTGATACCATGCCGGGTAACGGACAGAATAACGGTAAATCGCTTGAGTCCTGGATATGGGATGCGGCGTGCAGCATCCGGGGGGCCAAGGAGGCGTCGAAGTACAAGGACTACATCCTTCCCCTCATCTTCGTGAAGCGGCTGTGCGATGTTTTCGATGACGAGCTTGACCGGCTTGCCGAGAAATTCGGTTCGCGTGAGAAGGTCTTTAAGCTCGTCAAGCTGAGCAAGGACCTGGTCAGGTTCTATCTCCCTTTGAGGCCGAAGGATCCCGAGGAGCCTGTCTGGTCGGTTATCCGCAAACTCTCAGATAAAATCGGCCTGACGCTCACCACCTACCTGCGGGACATCGCCCGGGAGAACCCCCCGCTTTCCGGGATCATCGACCGCGTCGACTTCAACGCAACAACCCACGGCCAGCGGGACATCGACGACCACGCCCTGAGCAACCTCATCGAGAAGATCAGCATGAAGCGGCTTGGCCTTGCCGACGTCGAGCCCGATATCATCGGCCGCAGCTATGAATACCTCATCCGGAAGTTTGCCGAAGGCAGCGGCCAGAGCGCCGGGGAATTCTATACACCCAAAGAGGTGGGTATCATCATGGCGGGTATCATGGACCCTGAGCCGGGCATGGAGATCTACGACCCCTGTTGCGGATCGGCCGGACTCCTTATCAAGTGTCAGCTTGCACTGGAAGGGAAGATGCGCTTGCGGTCCAAATCGAAGTACGCCCCCTTGCGGCTGTACGGTCAGGAATACACCCCGGAGACGTGGGCGATGGCCAACATGAACATGATCATCCACGACATGGAGGGCGAGATCGAGATCGGGGACACCTTCCGCAACCCGAAGTTCCGCCCCGGCAACCGTCTTCAAACCTTCGACCGGGTGGTGGCCAACCCCATGTGGAATCAGAACTGGTTTACCGAGAAAGACTATGACAACGACGAACTGGACCGCTTCCCGAAAGGCGCCGGGTACCCCGGCAACAAGGCGGACTGGGGATGGCTCCAGCACATCCTGGCAAGTCTCAACGAAAAAGGAAAGGCCGCCGTGGTGCTCGACACCGGAGCGGCCTCGCGCGGCTCCGGCAATGCCAACACCAACAAGGAAAAGGAAGTGCGCAAATGGTTCGTCGAGCAGGACCTCGTCGAGGGGGTCATCTACCTGCCGGAGAACCTCTTTTACAATACAACCGCCCCGGGCATCGTCGTTTTCCTGAACAAGGACAAGCCGAAGGCCAGAAAGGGAAAACTCTTTCTCCTCAACGCCACCAGGGAGTTCGCCAAGGGTGACCCCAAGAACTACATCACCGACGAGGGGATAGAGCGGATAACACAGACCTTCAGGACCTGGCGGGAAGAGGAAAAGTTCAGCCTCGTCGTCGACAAGACGGAGATCGCCCGCAACGACTACAACATCTCCCCCAGCCGCTACATCCATACGGCGGACGGCGAGGAGTATCGTCCCATCGCCGAGATACTGGAGGAGTTGAACGCGCTGGAGGAAGAGGCGAAAACGACGGACGCGGCATTGAAGGCTGTCCTGCAGAAGCTGGGGTATTGAATGAGCAACACGGTCACAAAACGATGTGTGTTCATCAGCAGCGTCCAGGCGGAGTTTGCTGAAGAGCGGGCCGCGCTTCGGGACTACCTGCAGGGCGACGCCCTTCTCGGCCGCTTCTTCGAGGCCTTTCTCTTCGAAGATGTTCCGGCCGTCGATCGCAGAGCCGACGACGTCTATCTCGATGAGGTAGCACGGTGCGACATATATATTGCCCTCCTCGGTAATCAATACGGGCGCGAAGATTCAACCGGTCTTTCCGCCACGCACCAGGAATTCAATGAAGCGACGAGGCTCGGCAAGACACGCCTTGTTTTTGTCAAGGGTACCGATGACACCGCGCGCGAAACGAAGATGCTGGATCTCATCATGGAAGCGGGCAGGCAAGTCGTCCGCCGACGCTTTCAGAGCGTGCCCGAGCTTACCGCGTTCGTCTATGCCAGCCTGATCAAATACCTGGAGCAATCGGGTCTCATACACAACGGCCCTTTTGATGCCGCCCCGTGCAACAATGCCAGGCTGGAGGACATTTCTCCCGGGAAGGTAGCATGGTTTCTTCAGCGGGCGAAAAACAGCCGGGGATACGCTCTCGACGAAGACACTCCCATGCGTGAGGCATTGACCCATTTGAACCTCTTTAACGGGGAAGTCCCCAGCCATGCCGCCATCCTGCTCTTCGGAAAAACACCCCAGCGGTTCATGATCACCTCAGAGGTCAAGTGCATGCATTTCCACGGCCGGGAGATGCAGAAACCCATACCTTCATACCAGATCTACAAGGGAACGGCCTTCGACCTCGTCGATCAGGCCGTCGACTTCGTTATGTCCAAGCTCAACCGCACCGTCGGAACCCGGGAGCTTGGCCCGGAAGCACCCGTTGAATACGACATACCCCGGGAGGTTGTGGCCGAGGCCATCGTGAACGCCATAGCTCACCGCGATTATACAAGCAACGCCAGCGTGCAGGTGATGCTTTTTGCCGATCGCCTGGAGATCTGGAACCCCGGGTGTCGAACGCCATGGTATATCCCCACTTAAAGGCCAAAAGCGCCAAGGTAATTCCCCAGTAGCAGCGCCAAGGTAATTCCCCACTTTTTCGTCCGCGCCGAAGGGGTGGACAAAAAGGGCGTGACT
>Ga0334887_1000980_pt1 | contig 40382 bp, 34 predicted proteins | sample GraSluR1_MG_10_FD_207217 | JGI IMG/M metagenome (GOLD analysis project Ga0334887, IMG submission 207217) | Sludge microbial communities from methane-producing bioreactor in Wageningen University, Netherlands - Granular Sludge_18_07-R1 | ecosystem: Engineered > Bioreactor > Anaerobic >...
TAAATTGCATGTATACTTTAGTTGAGGTCTGAGAAGCGGCTTCGGCTGTGCGATAGGGAAAGGCGGAACCGATGGCGAATGAAGCGATGCCGGACTATGAAGCCATCAGCGGGCGGCTCAAATTGCTGGCGCACCCGGAGCGCCTGCGCATTCTGGACGCCCTGCGCCGCGACGCCGAATGCGTGTGCCATCTGGAGGCGCTCTTGGGCAAGCCCCAGCCCTATGTTTCGCAGCAATTGCGCATCCTGCGCGACGCGGGCGTCATTCGTGACGAAAAAGAGGGCGTCAATGTCTTCTATCGCCTGGTCGACGCCGAGATGATCGGCTGGCTCGAAGCCATTTTGGGGCCGGTGCAGGGCGAGCACCCGGAGATGGCGCGGCACAAGAAGGTCATCTCATGTTCATGCCCCAAGTGCGAACCCGCGCCCATTCCGCTGTTGTATGAACCGGCCTGATCAAGACGTTCGGCGGGCTGCACGTTCCGAGTGTTAGGCGTGCAGCCTTTTTTCGGGGCAGTTATATGCAGAAAACCGCATATGCGGAATTGTAGATAGTAGATATATGGAGAATTCGATGACTCACCAATCGATTGCGATGGAAGCCGCGACTCCTGCCGCCCAGGGCGCCGAGGGGAGGGACCTGGGCTTCTTTGAGCGCTACCTGACGATCTGGGTGGCGCTGTGCATCCTCGCCGGGGTCGCCCTCGGCCAACTGGTCCCCGCCGTGCCCGACACCCTGACGCGCTTCACCTATGCTGAGGTGAACATCCCCGTCGCCATCCTCATCTGGTTCATGATCTACCCGATGATGGTGCAGATCGACTTTGCCAGCATTCTCGGCGTGCGCAAGCAGCCCAAAGGGCTGGCCCTTACCTTGGCGGTCAACTGGCTGATCAAGCCGTTCTCGATGTTTGCCATCGCCTGGCTCTTCTTGCTGGTCATCTTTGCGCCGTTGATCCCGGCCAACCTGGGGCGCGAGTACCTGGCGGGCGTCATTCTGCTGGGCGCGGCGCCGTGTACGGCCATGGTTTTTGTGTGGAGCTACCTCACCAAGGGCGACCCGGCCTACACGCTCGTTCAGGTTTCGGTGAACGACCTGATCATGCTTGTCGCCTTTGCGCCTATCGTGGCGTTGTTGCTGGGGCTGAGCGACATCGTCGTGCCGTGGAACACGCTCTTTCTGTCGGTCGTGCTGTACATCGTCGTCCCGCTGGCGGCCGGCTATGCAACGCGCGTCTATCTGATCCGGCATCAGGGGATGCCCTGGTTCGAGAATGTCTTTCTCCGACGCCTCGGCCCGCTGACCATCATCGGCCTGTTGCTGACGCTGATCCTGCTCTTCTCGTTTCAGGGCGAGGTCATCCTCAACAACCCGCTGCACATTGCGCTGATCGCCGTGCCGCTCATCATCCAGACGTTCTTCATCTTCGCCATCGCCTATGGCGCGGCCAAAGCGCTGCGCATTCCGCACCGCATCGCAGCGCCGGCGAGCATGATCGGCGCCAGCAATTTCTTCGAACTGGCCGTAGCCACGGCTATTGCGCTCTTCGGCGTATCGTCGGGCGCGGCCTTGGCGGCGGTGGTCGGCGTTTTGGTGGAAGTCCCGGTGATGTTGATGCTGGTGCGCATCGCCAACGCCACCCGGCGGCATTTCCCGGAGGCGACTGCCGATGTCGCCGCCTGACCGGCGCGGCCGGCTGGCGGACTCTGCCGGTTAACTCTGAATGGTTGTATGAAAGCGTGACGGAAACATGAAACTAACCGATGAATCGCCCAGCCGTCCTTCACTGGCCTGGACCGTGACGCACGCCCCGGCGGCGCTGTGGCAGACATTAGCGCCCGGCCTGGAACGCTGGCGCAGCGAGTGGAAGCCGCTGGCCGCGATCCTGGCGGTCTTTCTCGCCATCTACTACCTGCCTCTCGGCGCGGCGCGCTTCGACGCCGCCATCATGGAGGCGCTGGAGTTGGCGAAGTGGTATGCGCGCGAGCACGTGGTGCTGTGTCTCTTGCCTGCCTTTTTCATCGCCGGCGCCATCGCCGTCTTCGTGAGCCAGGCATCGGTGATGAAATACCTGGGCGCGAACGCGCCCAAAGCGTTGGCCTATGGCGTGGCGTCGGTGTCGGGCACGATCTTGGCCGTCTGCTCGTGTACGGTGTTGCCGCTATTTGCCGGCATCTATCGCATGGGTGCGGGGCTTGGGCCGGCCATCGCCTTTCTCTACTCCGGACCGGCCATCAACGTCCTGGCTATCATCCTGACAGCCAGCGTGCTGGGGCCAAGCCTAGGCATCGCCCGTGCCGTGGGCGCGGTGCTGTTTGCGGCGCTGATCGGCCTCGCCATGCACCTGATCTTCCGCAAAGAAGAAGCCGGCCGCAGCGCTGTCCAGGCGGTAATGCCGGAAGCGGAAGTTACGCGGCCGCTGTGGCAGAACGCGCTCTATTTCGCCTCGCTCGTGGGGATTCTTGTCTTTGCCAACTGGGCGCGCCCCCAGCAGGCGGGCGGGGCGTGGGGCGCGCTCTATAGCGCCAAGTGGGCGGTCACCGCGCTGTTCGGTCTGGGGCTGGGCGCGATGTTGATCGCGTGGTTTGGGGCGAGTTGGTGGAAAACGGTTGCAGTCGGCGCGGCTACCGCAGCGGCTGCACTGGCATTTCGCCATGCGCCGCAGGTTCCGTTTGTGGTCGGCCTGATCGGACTGACCGTACTGACCAGCAGCGACGACGATGAACTGGGCGAGTGGTTTGACCAAGCCTGGGGCTTTGCCAAGCAGATCCTGCCGCTGCTGCTGATCGGCGTGCTGGTCTCAGGCTTCCTGCTGGGCAGGCCGGGTCAAGAGGGGCTGATCCCGTCGGCCTGGGTTAGCGCTGCGGTGGGCGGCAACTCGCCGTTGGCGAACTTCCTCGCCGCGTTCCTGGGTGCGTTTATGTATTTCGCCACCCTGACCGAAGTGCCCATCTTGCAGGGTCTGCTGGGCAGCGGCATGGGGCAGGGGCCGGCATTGGCGCTGCTGCTGGCGGGGCCAGCCCTCAGCCTGCCTAACATGCTGGTGATCCGCAGCGTGATCGGGACGAAGAAAACGGCGGTTTACGTCTTTCTGGTCGTGGTCGCCGCAACCTTGAGCGGCCTGATCTATGGGACGTTTTTTGCGTAAGGTCGCGACGAGCAGCGTCGAGTGCTGCGTCGCGGGATCGATCTGTGATCAAAACGCGATTCGTATTTCATGATTTGTTAACGGAGGCATGTTATGAAGAAGCTACAAATTCTCGGTTCCGGCTGCGCGAAGTGCAAGAAGTTGGCCGAGCATGTCGAAGCCGCCGCCCAGGCGTTGGGCATCGACTATGAGTTGGAGAAGGTGACGGAGCTTGACGACATCTTGAGCTTCGGCGTCATGACCACGCCCGCCCTGGCCGTGGACGGCGAGGTGAAGACGGCGGGCCGGGTTCCATCCGTCGAGGCGCTGAAGGAACTGATCGGCTAGGTTATTCGCGCTGCCGGCCCGTCCCAACTGGCGCAAAGCAACGGGCCGCATAGCATAAGGAGGAACTGCATCTTGGATAAGCCCAAAATACTCGTGCTCTGTACCGGCAACTCGGCGCGCAGCCAGATGGCCGAGGCGCTCTTTCGCAAATATGGCGGCGACCGCTACGCAGTCTATAGCGCCGGCGTGGAGCCGAAGGGCATCAACCCCTATACCGTGCGCGTGATGGAGGAGGTCGGGCTGAGCCTGGCGGACCATCGCTCAAAAGATGTGCGCGAGTATCTGGGCAAGGAGCATTTTGCCCATGTGTTCACGGTCTGCCATCATGCCGAACAAAACTGCCCGAGCGTCTTCTTGACGATGGGGACCCACGACCACTGGGACCTGGACGACCCGGCCGCGCAGGAAGGGGCCGACGCGGAGAAGCTTGCCAAGTTTCGCGCCGTACGCAACCAGATCGACGAGCGGGTGCGCGCCTGGCTGCAAGAGCGGTGATCGCGCAAGGCTCGCGGCGAGTTTTATCGGTTATGTCGCCCTCTACGCCCGTGCGGATGTGTGGTACGATATAGGTGAGCGGTACGCACACGGCTTACCGGCCCCGACGCTTGACGGGCGTCTTGGCCGGCTCAGTCCGGCGGCTGCTACCCGTCTCCCTTCAATTCTGTTTGCTGACACAGGAGGATCTGCCATGCAACGCAATGTCGGAAAGACCGACCAGATTGTGCGGATCGTGCTCGGCCTCGTCGTGATCGCTCTCGGCTTCTACTTCAGCAGTTGGTGGGGATTGGTAGGCGTGGTGCTGTTGCTGACCGGCATCGTTCGTTGGTGCCCGCTGTATGCGCCGTTCAAGTTTTCGACGGCGGAGGCTGAGATGAAGCCTTAGCCCGGTTGTCCGGCCGTACGCAAGAGATCCGTTCAAGGCGGGGCGCAGGAGCCCTGTCCTGAACTTGCAAGTAAGAGCGGCTTCTCCCCGGTTCCGTCCGCGGACGGAACCGGGGAGAAGCTTTTTCATTGGCGGGCGGGCTTTTTCGCCGGTTTAGCCGCGGGCCAGGTGCGTTTCGATGCAGCCCGCCAACTGGTGCAAACTAACGGGCTTGGCGAGGTAGTCGTCCAGTCCCTGGGTCAGACAGCGCTCGCGGTCGCCCGGCATGACCAGGGCCGTCAAGGCGATGATAGGAACGGACGCCAGTCCTGGTTCGGCGCGGATACGGCGCACGCCCTCTTGCCAGTCGACGTCCGGCATCTGGATGTCCATGAGGATGAGGTCCGGCGCGAGGGCGCGCGCCAGGGCGATGCTTTCCTCGCTGCTGCGGGCGACAGCCGTCCGGTAGCGGTTGGCTTCCAGAAAGCTGATGATCGGCGCGATGGCCGTTTCAACGTTGTCCACGAGCAGGATCAGGGGCGCCGCGCTGCGCTGGGCGACCGGTCCGGGCGTCGCCGGTTCTTGTGGTAGAGCCGGCGTGTCGAGCATGTCGCCCCGTTCCGGCGACCAGGGCAGTTCGATGGTGAAACGGCTGCCCTGTCCCGGCGCGCTTGCGACGGAGACGCCGCCGCCATGCATGCGCGCCATACGCGACACCAGCGCCAGGCCCAAGCCGGTGCCGGCGTATTGGCGGGTCAGGCCGCTGTCGAGCTGGACGAATGGCCGGAAGAGGCGAGACAGGTCTTGGGGAGCAATGCCGATGCCGGTGTCCCAGATTGCGAAAACGACTTTGCCGGCGGCTTCATGTCCGGTCACCTCGATGCCGATCTTGCCGCCATCGGGGGTGAACTTAACGGCGTTGCCCAACAGATTGACGAGCATTTGCTTGAGGCGGCGGGCGTCGGCGCGCACCCAGCGGACATGTTCGTCGATACGGATCGAGGTAGTCAGCCGTTTCTTCTTGGCCTGTTCCATCACCATGCGCAAGCTGGACTGGCAAGTAGGCTCCACTGCCACGGGCACAATGTCCAACTCGGTGCGGCCCGCTTCGATCTTGGACAAGTCCAGTATGTCGTCAATCAGAGCGAGCAGGTGTTGGCCGCTCTCCACGATCAGACGGCTGTAGCGGGTCTGTTTCTCGTTGAGCGGGCCTGCGATCTCTTCGACCAAAGATTCGGAGAGGTTGAGGATAGCGTTGAGCGGGGTGCGCAGTTCGTGGCTCATGTTCGCCAGAAACTCGTCCTTGAGCCGGAGGGCGCGAGCCAGTTCGGCGTTGGCGATGCGCAGGGCCTCTTGGCTGCGGAGCAGGGCGCTCTCTTCCCCGTTGTGCGGGATGATGTCGATGAAAGCGATATGCTTGCCGATGACGGCGCCGTCTGTATCGGTGCGCGGCGAGGTGCGGACCAGCGCCGGCAAGGGAGCGCCGTTCTTCTTGATAAGGCTGCATGCGCCGTCCGCGTCCTTCTGCGCCGCATTGGCGTTCAATTCCGGGCAGCAAAATCGGCGCAACGGCGCGCCGATGACCTCTGCGCGAGCGTAGCCGAGCAGTTCAAGAAAGAGGCGGTTGCACTCTTCGATGTAGACGCCGTCGTCGCGGTTGCGCGTGACCACGAGCAAGACGGGGGCGGCGTTGAAGAAAGCGCCGGCGGAAATGGGAGAGTTTTGTTGGTCGTTCATGGCGTGTCGATTCGCTGTGGCAGGGGCGGCGATCCGGTGGCAATCAAGACTGAAGAGGGCGTGAGCAATCGTATCACGGTCTTGCTTTCTTGGCGACATAGGGATCGTTGAGGGCGCAGCCTTTGCCGAAAGTTGCGCGTGCGCCGCCGGCGAGGCCGTGATACGATTGGGACAGGCTGAGCGCGAAGAGTTTGCGCAGACGGCAGGGCTAAAGCGAACCGGACCTCATTTCCTAGAAATACTACAGACAGGAGCGGCGCGGCCGTGCTACACTGTGTGTGCAAACTTGCTTGCGCACCACTTCGCTTATCGGGGCGCATTGCTCAACATAATGTTAGTCGGGCGATTCAATGACGTACCAAGGAGGAATCTAATGGCCCAGAAAAATCAGACGTTTGAAACCCGCATGGATCTGCCGGAAAAGACTCGCACCGCCATGGTCAAGCTGCTCAATCAGCAGCTTGCGGACACTTTCGATCTGTACAGCCAGATCAAGCAGGCGCACTGGAACGTGAAGGGCATGGACTTCATGCAACTCCACGAGCTGTTCGACGACCTCGCCGAGAGCGTGCTGGAGTACGCCGACATGATCGCCGAGCGGGCGACAGCCCTGGGCGGCGCTGCGCTGGGCACCGTACGCATGGCCGCGCAAAATTCGACCTTGCCCGAAATGCCGGCGAAAACCGTCGAGGGCAAAGAGGTCGTGGCTGTTCTAGCCGACCGGATGGCCGCTTACGGCAAGTCCACCCGCGCCGCCATCGACACGGCAGGCGACGCAAAGGACGAAGGCACGGCCGATCTCTTCACCGAGGTGTCTCGCGGCGTAGACAAGCACCTCTACTTCCTCGAGGCGCACTTGCAGGCCTAGGTTCTCAATTGGCTTAAGCATGGCATGCGGCCGGTCGTCCAACACGGGGCGGCCGGCCGCATGTCGTTAGAGAAGCGCGATGCTTGCCGGCTTTGGGGGATGGACGGCGCGCAGCCTGCATAGCCTGCCCCGGTAACCAGCTCCGTAGGGCGTCATGTGACTGTCGTCCGGCCGGGCGTCGCGCTAGAAGCCGCGCTTTTTGTCGACTTGGTTGCGCAGCGGCAGCCGGTTTTGCAGGAAGCGCTCTAGGTTCTCGACAAAGATGTCGACGATGTACTTGGCTTCGTATTGAGTGCCGCCCGCAATGTGCGAGGTGATGAGCAGGTTGTCCAGGTCCCATAGCTCGCTATCCGCCGGGAGCGGCTCCGTGTCGAAGACGTCCAGCGCTCCCGCAGCAATGGTCTTGTTGTGCAAAGCCTCGACCAGGGCAGCCTGATCGATGATGCCTCCGCGCGAGATGCCGACCAGCATCGCTGTAGTTTTCATCTTGGCGATCTGCTTGGCGCCAATCATGTTGTGGGTATCGTCGGTGTAGGGTACGGCCACAACCACAAAGTCGGACTGAGCCAGCAAATCATCCAGGCGGTCCATCTCCCAAAGTTCATGCACATAGGACGGCTTCTCTTTGGGCATCAGATCGACCGCAATCACATGCATGTCGAAGGCGTGGAGCCGCTTGGCGAGCGCATTGCCGATGGCGCCCATGCCGATGATGCCCACGGTGCAGCCGGATAGTTCGGTGAGGTGTGAGCGGATCTCACGCATCGCCCATTTGTGCTGCGGCTGCAAGGGAATGGACTCGCGGATGCCGCGGGTATAGGCTAGCATCATGGCGATGGCGCTTTCAGAGACCGCGCCGCCATGCGTGCCGCTGGCGCTGGTGAGAAGGACGTCGCTTTCTCGCAGACCGGGAATGTCCAGGAAGTAGTTGATGCCGGAAGAGGGCGACTGGATCCACTTTAGCTGCTTGGCGGCTTGGAACATCTCGGGCGTCATAAAGCCCATGAAGATGTCGGCGTCGGCGACCTCTTTGAGCGCCTGCGCCGGGTCGGGGGCGTCGACGAAGGTTACGTCGGGAAAGCGCCGCTGCAGCTCCGGCAGCGAGGCCCCGAGATTCATCTGATTGCGGCCAATGAGAACTTTCATTATTCACCTTTTCCGTCGGGATGCGCGCGAAATTTGGGCTGCAAAGTTAAGGGTTGATGCACATGAAGCCGGCGCGTTCCGGCTTTACCGCCACAGGCGGCGGGAGACCAGGCGCCGCATAGATCATTTTACAACATTCAGGGGGCAAAGACTGTATTGGCCCGCAAGCAGGAAGACGGGCCGGGCGGAAGGGTGAACAGGCGCGCCGCGAGAACGCGGCCACAGAGAAAGGCCCGCAAATAACGCCTTCCGTAAAGCCGCAAGCTTTCCGTAAGGTTGCCTTTGCGAGCCGGCCTTAGGCTGCGTCCCGCATGTACGCCTGACGGCTTGGCCGCCTTTTACTGCACGGTGATATCCGTTGAGAAGTCGTTGACGGTTACCGTATAATGCCCAGGCGTAAGGGATCTGTCGAGCGGGACCTCGACCGTGTACGGTGTGATTACCTGAGCGCACATTACGTCGGGCGCGGGCGGGCTGACCAGCACATCCGCCGTGATGGCGCCTGCGGCGACGCGTGGCGCCATCACGGCGACCTCATGGCAGGGGTCGGGCAGGTCGCCGGAGACGAGCAGGACGAACGCGCCGTCGCGCTGTTCCAGATCGACAGCAGTCACCCAGGCCGGTCGCGCGGCGGGGGACGCGGCGGGCTGCGCGCCGATATTCAACTCCGCAGGCACGTCGTTGACGGTCACCGTGTAGATCCCGTCGGGCAGGTCGCTTACGTCGAGAGGCGTCTCGACGGTGAAGGGCGTGATCACCTGGGCGCACATTATGTTCGGGTCGGCGGGCGCCTGCAAGAGGGCGATCCGGATCCCCTCTTCGCCGGCAGTCTGCGCCGTCGCGCCGAGTTGGGTGCAGGCGTCCGGGTGTTCCCCTTGAATAACCGCTACATAACCGTCATCGCGCGCTTCCACGGTGACGGAGGTGACGTTGGCCGGCTGCAAGGCGGCGGCGCAGGCGGCCAAAAGCAGGCTGCCCGCGATGAGAAGCATAATCAGGCTGTAACGGGCGCAAGTGTAAGGCATAGGACGCTCCTTCGACTATGGATCGCAGATCTAAACTCGGGCGCGCACACCAGACAACATCAAGCTATGGAGTCAAGCTATGGAGTAGACGGCGAGGGACGGAGCGATGTTCCTTTGCTTTATTTTGCGACCTTTCCGGGTTAACAAGCCCGCGGCCATACTCTGCGTCTAGCCTGCTGCTGCCAGTCGCTCCCAGTACATCGCCCAGGCCCTCAACCCGTCGTACAGACGTTGCACGCGGAAGAATTCGTTGGGCGCATGGAAGTCTTCGTCTGCGGTGGAGAACGAGAAGAAGACCGTGTCGATGCCCAGCAGGCGCCGGAACAACTCGCTTACCGGCAGCGTGCCGCCCATGCGCACCTTGAGCGGCTCCCGCCCATAGACCGCGCGCAGCACGTCCGCAGCGGCGCGCAGCCCTGGGTGGTCGTCCGGGATGCGATAGGGCAAGGCATCGTGCCCGCCGCCGCGCATCACCTCCAGCGTCACGCCGGGGGGCGTGTGATCCTCCAGGTGGCGCACAATCTTGGCGGCGATGTCCGCAGGGCGCTGGTTCGGGACGAGCCGGCAGGTGATCTTCGCCATCGCCTCGCCGGGGATGACCGTCTTGGAGCCGGCCCCCTGGTAGCCGCCGCCCATGCCGTTGACCTCCAGCGTGGGCCGCACCCACATGCGCTCCGCCGTCGTGTAGCCCGCCTCGCCGAAGAGCGCAGGCGCGCCGACTTCGCGCAGATAGGCTGCGTCGTCGAAAGGCAGCGCGGCCAACTCGGCGCGCTCAACCGCGCTCAACTCGGCAACGTCGTCGTAAAAGCCCGCCACCGCCACGCGTCCGTCCGGCGTGTGCAGCCCGGCGACCAACTCGGCGAGCGCGTGCAGCGGATTCGCCACGGCGCCGCCATGCCTGCCGGAGTGCAGGTCCTTGGCCGCGCCGCGCAGCCTGAACTCCAGCCCCGTCATGCCGCGGCTGGACACGGTGACCGACGGATCGTCGATGCGCCACATGGCCCCGTCAGCGGAGAGCGCGAAATCCGCGGCCAGCCGCGCGGCGTGCGCCGCGATCAACGGCTCCAAGCTGGGGCTGCCGACCTCCTCTTCGCCCTCGAACAGGAACTTGACGTTGACGGGCAGCCGGCCGGCCGTCGCCATGTACGCCTGCGCCGCCAGCAGCGGGATCAGCATCGGCCCTTTGTCGTCCGAAACGCCGCGGCCATAAAGCCGGCCCTCGCGCACCTGCGGCGCGAAGGGGTCGCTGCGCCACTTGTCCAACGGGTCGGGCGGCTGCACATCATAGTGCCCGTAGACCAGGATGGTCGGCGCGCCCGGGGCGTGCAGCCACTCGGCGTAGACAGCCGGATGGCCGTCCGTCTCGATCACCTCGACTGCATCCATGCCGGCTTGCACCAAGCGATCGGCTACCCACTGCGCCGCAGCCGCCATCTCGGCCTGATAGGCCGGGTCCGTGCTGACGCTGGCGATCGAGGCAAACTCGATCAAGTCATGCAGCGCCTGATCCCGGCGCGCTTCCAGATAGGCGTACACATCACCCGCCATATTTGTCTCCTCGGCGGTTCATGCCGCCAATACCTCGCCGTCCAGGGAACTCGGTCGCCCCCTGGACGGCGTCACATTGCCTAATAGCCGCGACTAATGGTTCGTTTGCCAAATACACCCACTGCGATACTGAGCGCCCTCTGTCATGTTAAGCGCCCCCTGTCATGCTGAGCGTAGCGAAGCATCTCGACCTCAGGTACAGCGAGATTCTTCAGCTCGCTGACGCTCGCTTCAGAATGACAGACGCTTGACGAACACGCCGTCTAGTAGCCGCCGTCGATGCGGATCACTTGGCCGCTGATCCAGCCGGCGTAGTCCGAGGCGAAGAAGAGCACGCCGTTGGCGATGTCGTCCGGCGTCCCCAGACGGCGCAGCGCGATGCGCTCGACCAATGCCTTTTGGCCCGCCTCGCCATAGGACTCCCATTGCTTCTCGGTGGCGGGGTTGGAGCGCACAAAGCCGGGCGCGACGTTGTTGACCGTGATGTTGTATGGCCCCAGTTCCTGGCAAAGCTGGCGCGTGAGGTTGATCTGGCCGGCTTTGGCCGCGGCGTAGGCCTGGATGCCGGTCAGGCTCGGCCCCAGGCCGGCTCCGCTGGAAATATTGACGATGCGTCCCCATTTAGCATTTTTCATTGCGGGCGCAACAGCCTGCGAAAAATAGAATGCGGCGGACAGGTTGACCGCGATGATGGCGTTCCAGTCCTCCGGCGGCACTTCTTCCAGTGGACGGCCGGCTTGGCCGAGCACGCCGCCGGCATTGTTGACCAACACGTGCACCTGTCCCAACTCGGAGCTTGCCTCCGCCTCGCGCACGAAGGCGAAGATGGCGTCGCGGTCGGTCACGTCTACCACGCGCGCCGTACAGCGCCCGTCCGCCTCTGTGGCCAAGCGCGCAGTTTCCTGCACCTCGTCGCCCAGCAGGTCGCACGCCCACACATTGGCGCCGAGCTTGGCAAAGGCCAGCGCGATCGCGCGCCCGAAGCCGTGTGCTGCGCCCGTCACGATCACGGTCTTGTTGGGAAATTCGATCTTCATGGTTGCTCGTTTCTCGAATGTTCGTTTGGAATTAACCTGCGCGCTCGCGTCTCCGTTCGGCGCACTATCAACCGGCGGCTTTTCGGATGCGTCTTCTTTCCCAGGCGACAAAGAGCCATGAGAAAAGAAGCATCTGTACCGTGATTTCCGGCACGCCGACAACCAGGTGCGCCGCCGTCCGCTCGACGATGATGGTTTCAACCAGGTCAGGAATGAATATCGCCGACCCGATAGCCGTGAAGCCGTAGAGCACGCCGAACGCCAGAAGCCAGCCGTATTTCCGCCGGGTGAAGGCGTCGTAGAACGGATAAAGCAACAGGGCCAGCAGTGCGCCGCGCACAATCTGTATCGGTATCGCCGCGGCCACGAACGGATCATCTAGGGGCCGGAATAGCTCGAACTCCTCCATCGTCTGAAACGCTTCGGCGTAGTCTTGCAGTTGGTAGAAGATGATGCCGGCAGCCGTATAGGTCAGAACGTGCAGCAGGATGAAGCGGAGCGCGTATCCCCATAGGCGTCTATCCATGATTCACGCTCCCTGCCCTGTGGGCGTCTCTGCCGGTGTCGCTTCGCCTCTCCCAGCTAAGAAACAGCCAGGCAAACAGCAGCGCCTGCACAGCGCCGGCTGCCAACGCGACAAGGTGTTCAGCCGCCGTCGTCTCTGTGTAGATCACCCCCTCGATGGAACCGGGCATCGGCTCGACGGAACCCAACAGGGCAAGCCCCCACAGCACGGCGAAGAGAACCAGCCAGCCGCGCCTCCCCCTGACGACGAGGTCATAGAACGGATAGAGAATCAGCGCCAAGACGCCGCCGCGGACGATTTGGCCCGCCAGCGTGATGAGATTCAACGGGCGATATGGCGCGAAGAAGTCCAGGGCCGCTCGCCCCTGCGCAGGCAGCGTTCCCTGAAAAGTTAGAAATGCGATCGCTATCACGGCATACGTAATGACGTGAACCAGCGTAAATCGCGCTACATAGCTCCACAGACTCGCAGTCTTATCCATGTGGTTCGCGTCCTCCTTATATTGGCATCGGCGCGCCTCTGTCGCAGCGAGGCGCGCCGATATTAGGCGATCAGCCCCATCAGCACGTCCAAGTTTTCGGTGCTCTGGAGCCGCTTGCCTTCTTCAATCTCGTGGATCAGTTCCTTCATACGCGCGGTGAGCGGCGTCGGCACGCCCACGCGCACGCCGGCCTCGATGATCGGGCCTAGTTGGGCGTCAGCCTCGGTCTTGCGTTTGCGCACGGCCAAATCGCGCCAGATGCCGCTATGCGTCTTGGCCGATTTGCGATTGTGCGCCGTCATGTCGTCGAGCGACTGGAGCGACACCTCGCGCGGGGTGTCCGGCAGAAAGGCCAGCGGGTTGAAGCCATTGAACGCTTCGGGCTGTATCCCCTGCGCCTGGGCCACGCGCATCACTTCTTGCGCCACGGCGATATACAGATCGCGGTAGCGGAGGGTTGCCAATGAATCGGCGATGGAGTCGTTGGTCAGCGCCGTGGCGAACAACTGCGCGCCATAGGCCAGCTTGCCCCACAGATAGCCCCAGATGTTGTCCGTGGTAATTGCGTCGGCGTCGAAGTCGAGGAAGGCGGCATGCAGCGCGTCCAGCCGTCTAGTCATGCGTCCGTCGATCTCGCCCAGCACCACCGCGCCGCGCCCGCCATAGAGGATCAGCCCCGGCTCCAGGTAATCCGCGCCGAAATTGACGAAGGCGCCTACCGTGCGTTCCGGACCGACGATCTGGCGGATGATCAGCTCGTTCAGCCCGTTTTGCACGGAGACCACACAACCGTCGTCGCGCAGATAGCGCACCAGGCTGCGCGTGGCGGCTTCCGTATCCTGCGCCTTGACACAGAGCAGGATCGTCGTGTATTCGCCGGTGAGGGTGTCCGGCGTATAGGCCGGCGCCTGCACCGTGAACTCGTCGATCGGCCCGGTGATGCGCAAGCCGTCGCTGTTAATGGCGGCCACATGTTCCGCCGCCCGGTCGACAAAGACGACCTGATGGCCTGCCTGCGCCAGATAGGCGCCGATGGTCCCGCCGATGGCGCCCGCTCCCCAAACCAGAAATTCCATGTTAATCCCACCCTTTCTCGATCAATTCACGCGTCTCTTCCACTGCAACCTTCCACAGCGCCAGCATCTCGGCGTCGTCGCGCTGGTAATAGCCGAGGAAATTGCCGTCGCCATAAAAGGCGCGCAGCCGCTTCCCCACCAGCCGCGCCATGCCGGTGCGGTCAGGGACCTTCTTCTGTTCGGCGGGCAGCGTGACGTTCGCCAGCCGCGTCCACGGGAAGTTCTCCATCCACGAAGCGTGGCTAGCCGCCGGGTCGATCTGCTGCACCATCGCCCAGGTGCGGGGCGCGTTCCACCAGTTGTGGAACTTGACCCGCACGTCGGGATGGTCGGCCATCCACTCGGTCACGAGCGCATCGGCGGGCGAGTTGCCGCCGTGCCCGTTGACGATCACCACGCGGCGAAAACCGCTCTGCGCCACCCCGTCCAGAATGTCGCGGATCAGGCGCATATAGGTTTCCACGCGCAGGGAGATCGTGCCCGGGTACTCGCGGAAATAGGGCGTCAGGCCGTAGACCAGCGCCGGAAAGACAGGCACGCCCAACGGTTCCGCCGCCTCGACAGCCACGCGCTCCGACAGGATGCTGTCCACGCCCAGGCTCAGATAGGCGTGCTGCTCGGTGCTGCCCAGAGGCACCACCGCACGATCATCGCGCTGCAAGTACTCCTCAACCTGCATCCAATTCATATCGAATATTTTCATGCGATCCTTTACTCCTCCACTCCGTCAAATATAGCGAATGTAGTAAATTGCCTGTCGGGTCTGGCCGCGCGAACTCGGCGTATCCTTTAAAGAGGCCGCGCCGTCATCACCAGTGCACATGAATCACCCTATGTGCAGAGACGCCTGGCCTAGCCGGGACGGGACCCCCGGCAAAGCCAATAGTGCTCCTTCTTGTGGCCATCTGACGAGTGGCCTTGGGCCGCAGTCTAGCGCTATCACCCTCCCGCTGGACTGCGGCTCAACCCCTTTCTAAGCCCATTTTATCCGAATCTTCGTGACCGTCCCCCGCCGATTCCGCCGTCATCTGCGCCTGAATTTCGGCCCAGGCTTCTTGGGCGCGTTGCGCAGCCTCCGCGTCCGGCGCACTCGCACCATAGCGCGCTGCCACATAGCGGCCCGTTAGCGTTTCCAGCGCGACGCTTGCGGCCGGCAGCGTTGCGGCCAGATCGCGTGCATAGGCGTTGGGCGTCTGGCGCGGCCGGCGCGGCTGGCCGCTTTGCGCCATCGCCGCCAGGAACGCCTGATACGCCGCACGCACCGCGCGCCGCCGCGGCTCCTCGCCTGCCAGCGATAGGAACAGCTCGTCCAGCGGATGGCCGCGGCGCAGCCGGTCGCGCCAGCGTCGCCACAGCGCAGACGCCTGATCGCGCAGCAACTCGGCGGTCAATATGCTCTCGCGCGTCTCGTCGACTTCTTCGTCCTTGCGCTTGCTCAACACGTACAGCGCCAAGGCAAAGGCGACGGCAATCGCGGCCAGCACCCCGGCCAACCCCGCCCAGCGCATCGACTCGCCCAGTACAGGCGGCATCTCCAGCGGCGGGCGCTCACGCCACATTTCTTCGAACTGCTGCCCGCCGCCTGCGGGCTCTAGCGGCCGCGGCTCTCCCAGATGCGCCTGCACCCACTCGATCAACGGCGTCAGGAGCAGGAAAAGCACATAGGCCGCGGCATAGGCCACATACCCGATCAAAGCCAACAGCCAAGATGCCGCAACCCTAGTCCAGCCGAAGATCTGCGCCACGCTTTCCGGCGTAATCAATACGCCCAATGCCAGGCCGATCGCCAGCAGCGCCAGAATCGTGACGAGGATGCTCGTCAGCCAGTAGCGGTTCGCCAGGAGCGGCGCGTCTTTCTGGCGGACATTGCGCGCCTGGCGCAGCCCAGCCAACGCCAGCGCAGCCATGCCCGTCGCAAAGAAGAGCACGATCCAGCGTCCGGCGGCTTCGGGCAGCCCGGCAGGATCGATGCGCCCTATCAGCAACAGCAGCGCCAGCGCTACAAAGCCCGTTACGAACGCGCGCCAGACGTCATCGTGAGTGGGCGCGGGCCTGTCGCGCATGCCGCGCAGCCACAGCCAGGCCGCCAGCAGCAGGGTCACAAACGGGACGGAGACGTTCTCTCCCCAATACACGAGCGACTCGCCCAGATGCGCCAGCCAACGCACGTCCCACAGCGCGTAGGTTCCGCGTTCCCAGCGCAGCCACAACGTCAGCGCCAGCGCGGCCAGGCCGATGCCCGCAGCCAACAGGCGGGCGCGCCGCGGCTTTTCCGGGTCGACGGGCAGCAGACGGACGGTGAGCGCGCCGCCGGCGAGCAACAGGGCTGCGTTCCACAGCGAGAGGATGGGCGGCGAGCCGGACGGCAGCAGCCAGCGCCCTAGTATCAGCAGCCACGGCCACAGCCAACTCAGCCGCAGCAGCAGCACCAACAGGGGCAGAACGCCCTCTTCAAGCCAGGGCCAGCGCCGCCAACTCATGCCATTCCTGCTTTCCGCCGATATGATAGCGCCGGATGCCGGCGGGGACAGGCGTCTGCGCGTCGTCGCCCAGCGTCACTAATACGGCGACGCCCCCTCGCGCCTGCAAGTCCAGCAGCGCCCGCAGCAGTTCGTCCGTCACTGTGGCCGACACGGCCACGATCACCGAGCCATAGGGCAGATGCCTCGCCTCCGCGGCGACCAGCGCCTCCATCGGCCAGCGCCCGTATCCCGTCACCCGCGCCAGCGCCTCCAGTATCTCCGCCAACTGCTCCGGGCCGGCGCGCGGGCGGATGCGTACGCGCTGCGCGCCCGGCTGCATCACCGCGTTGACATAGACGCCCGCGGGCTGCCCTTGCTCGCATACCCAACGCGCAATCGAAGCCCCCGCCGAAATCGCATACTCGCGCAGGTCATAATCCGTGCCTTCGAAAAGATGGCGAGAGGTATTCACGTTGATAAAGATCGCTACGGGCCGCGCCGCGGCCGGGTCGAAGACTTTGGTCTGCAACTCGCGGCGGTGCGCCGTCGCCTTCCAATGGATGTGGCGGTAGCTGTCTCCCGGCGCATAGGGCCGCGCGCCCATCAGTTGCAGCGGGTCTTCCGTCAGCCGGCGCGCCGTGCGCAACTCGCCGAACGGGCGCATCGCCGACAGGCCGAACGCGGTGAGCGGCAACAGTTTAGGATAGACCAACAGCGTGTCCAACGCTTGGTCTTGCCGGCGCTTGATCGCAAAGCCGAACAGATCGCCGGAGGCCAGATCGGCCGGCCCAATGCGCCAGACGCCGCGCTCGCAGCCCCGTACGCGGTAGCGCCGGATGACCCGCTCGTACCAGCGCATGGAGAGCAGGTTTACCAACATGCGCTGCCCGGGGCCATAGTTGCGCACGGCCTGTTCCGGCGTGATCTCCAGCGCAGCCGGGAACACGTCCTCCACGCGCAGCCAGGAAAGGGGCAGCGGCTTGGCGTTCGTCATCTCCACGCGCAGGTCGGTCTCCTCTCCGTAAAAGAGCCGGTTCACGCCCAGTCGCCGCCGGTAAGTGACGGCATCCAGGCAGGTGCGCTGCCACAGCCAGGCTGTCGCCTGCACCAGGCCCAACAGGATGCAGAGCAGCATGAGCAGCGGCAGATCGAGGACGACGGCCAAGATCAAAAGGACGATAAGCAATGCTCGCCAGGCGGCTTCCACAGCCGGTTCTCCCTCAGGCGTGCGCCGGCGTGCGCCACGTTTCTTCCGCCGGCGCAGGCGTCTGTTCGACCAACCGCTCGATCACGTCCGCCGTCCGCCGCCCGCGCAGCCGGGCATCAGCGCGCAGCATGAGACGATGGCCCAGCACGGGCATAGCCAACGCCTGCACGTCGTCGGGGATCACATAGGCGCGCCCGCGCAGCGCGGCCAGCGCCTGGCTGGTGCGATAGAGCGCAAGGCTGCCGCGCGGGCTGGCGCCCAGTTCCACGTCGGCATGTTGTCGCGTCCCCAGCGTCAGGTCCAAGATGTAGTCCTCCAGCACAGGGTGGACGTGCACCTGGCGGCAAGCCAAGTTGGCCTGGCGCAGCGCTTCCGCGTCGATGAGGGGCGTCAAGCGCTCCAGCGGGTTGTCGGCGCGGAAACGGCGCAAAATCTGCCGTTCCTCTTCGCGTTGCGGGTAGCCGATGCCCACGCGCATGAGGAAGCGATCGACCTGCGCCTCGGGCAGCGGGAAGGTGCCCTCCAGCTCGACCGGGTTTTGCGTCGCCATCACCAGGAAGGGGTAGGGTAAGGGGCGCGTCTCGCCGTCCACCGTCACCTGGCGCTCCTCCATTGCTTCGAGCAAGGCCGACTGTGTGCGCGGTCCGGCCCGGTTGATCTCATCCGCCAGGACGATCTGCGCCATGACGGGGCCTGCCCGGTACTCGAACTGGCTGGTCTGCTGGTTATAGACGTTGACGCCGGTTATATCGGAGGGCAGGAGATCGGGCGTGAACTGAATGCGGCTGAAGGTGCAGCCCAGCGAGCGCGCCAGCGCTTTCGCCAGCGTCGTCTTGCCCACGCCGGGCACGTCCTCCAGCAATACATGGCCGTTGCAGAAAAGCGCAACCAGAAGCAGTTCGACCGTCGCCGCCTTCCCGACGATGACGCGGCCGATCTGCTCTTGAATCTGCGTTGCTGATCGCTGTAGGCCGGCAATATCCGGCGTAGTGGTCGATTGTCCCATGCTAGCGACGCCTTTCTGCGAGGGCGGGTTTGTTCTCATGGTAACTGAGACCTGCGTCGATCGCGAAACCTCCGGGCCTGTCATGTCCGCTTTACCCCTTTGCCCTTTGCCTCTCTCTTTGTATTCCTCTTTGGCGGAGGAGTTACAGCGGCGGGCTTGCGGCCCCAGGTAAACTCAGGCCCGCCGGATATGCGTCCGGCTGCGTGGGGCTTGCATGAACCAAGACGGGGAAATGACGGCGTGCGCCATGCGCAAGTTGATGTAAAATAGGGGCGTTCAACATTCTCTTGCACATGTGAAAGGCGGCTGATGGCTGGCAGCGAGAACAGATTCATTCTCATCTTCCCCGATGGCGCAGCACGGGAATTCACGCTTGACCGCAAGCAGGCGATCCTAGGCCGCAGTTCCGACTGTGACATTGTGTTGCACGATGCACGCGTTTCGCGCACCCACGCCCGGCTGGCGCGCGACGAACACGGCTGGACGATCACGGACCTCGGCTCCACCAATGGCGTGATCGTCAACGGCGCGCTGGTCAGCCAGGCCCGGTTGAACGAACACGACGCTGTGCAGTTGGGCGACACCCGGCTGCGCTACGCCCCCGGTGCAGCCGAGCCGGCTCCCGCCACCATTCTCATCGAATCGGTGCAGGACCTGACCCTCACCCTGTCACAGGCCGTCATGCCTATTGCCATAAGCGCGGCGGATACGCCCCGTCTGGCCGTCTATACAGCGGATCGCACCTGGGAACTGCCGATCACGCAAGATTCTGTGCATATCGGACGGGATGCAACCAACGATATTGTGATCTCTGCGCCTAACGTCTCGCGCACCCACGCCCGCATCGAGCGTCGCGGCGACGTCTGCCTAGCACGCGATCTGGACAGCACCAATGGCACATGGTTGCAAGGACGCCGCATCGACGAGCATCTGCTGCACAACGGCGACACACTGCGCATCGGCGACGCACAGGTGGTGTTCAAGGCCGGCCCGGAGGACAGCACGCTGGCGGAGGGAGGTGCGCCGCGCGGCGCAGGACAGCGCCGTCCCGTCGTCTTCGTCCCCGGCATCATGGGGTCCGAACTGTGGCTGGGGGAGGAGCGCGTCTGGCCCGACGTGCTCAAGTTCTTCAGCAACCCGGACTTGCTGCGCCTTCCTGACAAACATCCGCTTGAGCCGCGGCGCGTCGTGCGCCAACTGGTGATCGTGCCGAACCTGATCGAACTGGAGCAGTACGATCCGCTGATCGAATACCTGCAAGAAGCCCTGGGCTACACCCTGGGCGATGACCTGCTCGAGTTTCCCTACGACTGGCGGCTGCCGCTCGAAGAGAGCGCGCTGCGGTTGGCCCAGGCAATCGACGAGTGGCAGGTCCAACCGCCGATCACGCTGATCGCACACAGCATGGGCTGCCTGGTCAGCCGCTATTATGTCGAACAACTCGGCGGCAGGCGCAAGGTGGATCGGTTGCTGCTTATGGGCGGCCCTCATCAGGGCGCGCCCAAGGCGCTCACTTCGCTGCTGCGCGGCCCCGGGCTCCTGCCTTTCGGCCTGCTCGGCGACCAGATGCGCGATCTAATGGGCACGTTTCCCGCCTCCTACTATTTGCTGCCCGCCTACCCCTGCGTCTTTGACCGGCTGGGCCAACCGCTCGACCTGCTGGACGACGTCGCCTGGCTGCCCGACCCGCATCGCCCGCTGCTCAACCAAGCGCGGGCTTTCCGCGCCAAGCTGGGCGCGCGCAGCAGCGTTCCCGCCGTTTGCATTTTCGGCTACGATGTCAAGACCATCACGCGTATTGCCGTCGACCGCAACCAAACCGGCATCTGGCAAAAGGTCGATCTTTCCAGCGAACCGCAAGGGGATGGCGACGTGCCGCAATACAGCACCGTCCTCCCCGGCGCCGATGTACATCCTGTGCGCCAGCACCACGGCGCGCTCTATGTCGACAGCGACGTCAAGATGCGCCTGCAGATCGAACTGGCCTGGAGATAGGGGGTTCAAGCCGTGGCGGAAAAGATGTTGGGCGAATACATTGTGCAGCGGCTGATCGGCCGCGGGGGCATGGCCGAAGTCTGGGAAGGCGTTGACCCCGAACTCGACCGGCCCGTCGCCATCAAGGTCATCCTGCCGCAATTTGTACACGACTCGACCTTCGCCGAACGCTTCCGCCGCGAGGCCAGGCTTACCGCTTCCCTGCGCCATCCCCACATCGTGCGCCTCTACGACTTCGACCTGCTCGAAGATCAGGCCATCATGGTCATGGAATATCTGCCAGGCGGCACGTTGCGCAGCCGCCTGGATGAGCTTGCCCGCCGCGGCGAAAACTTGTCTCCCCGCGAGATCGCAGACCTATTGGACGACCTCGCCGCCGCCCTGGACTATGCCCACGCCAAAGGCGCGGTCCACCGCGACCTGAAGCCCAGCAACATTCTGTTCACAGCGGACGACGAACCGGTCATTTGTGATTTCGGCATCGCTAAGATTGTCGATGCCGACGCGGACCTGACCGCGCCCGGCGGCATCATCGGCACGCCCGCGTATATAGCCCCGGAGCAGGCCGGCGGCGGTCCCGTCGACGCCCGCGCCGACCTCTATTCGCTCGGCGTCATGCTCTACGAGATGGCCGTTGGCCGTGTGCCCTTCACCGGCGACTCGCCCACCGCGGTGCTGATGCACCACCTGCGCAGCGACCCGCCCTCGCCGCGCGCCGTCAACCCGAACCTGCCCGAGACCGTGGCGGAAGTCCTGCTCAAAGCGCTCGCCAAGGAACCAGCCGACCGCTTCCAGAGCGCAGGCGAATTGGCCCAGGCGTATCGCGCCGCGATTGGCGCCGCCGGCGTCGTGGCAAAGGCGCCAGCCGACGCCGCGCCGACGGTGCGCGCCGCCGTCTTGCCGTTGGCCGGTGCGACCGGCCCCGCGCCGGCAACCGGTCCCGTGGCGAGCGAACCGGCTCGGATGCGGTGGCTGCGCGGCGTCTTGGGCGTCTCGGCCCTGGCTGCAGCGTTGCTGGGCCGCAGTGCGCCCTCTGCCGACGATCTGCCCAATGACCGGCGCGGCCTTGTCGCCATGCTGCTGACGACGCTAGGCATCTTTGTGGCGGTGTTACAGTTCATCCTCAACATGTTCAGCGTCTTCGACCGCTCGGCACAGCTATTTGCCGGTGCGCTGCCCTATGTGATCGTCCTGCTGTTTCTGGGCGGCATCGCCCTCTCGGCGCATACGCTGGCCCGCTCCGGATCGCGCGTCCGTCGCCGCCAGGCGGGCGGCCTGCTCGCCGTCATCCTCGTCGTGCTGGCCGGCTGGAGCGCCTGGTGGGCCTATGCACAGGTCAAGCCGCCCGAAGGCTTCGTCATCCTCGTCGGTGACTTTGATTCCGCCGGCGCCACAGAACAGGTCGACGTCGCCCGCTACATCGCCCAATCGCTCGACCAAGAACTGCGCCATCTCGGCGGCTTGGCCACCGCCGTGCGCAGCGGCGAGGTCTACGAAACCGCTGCAGAGGCGCGGCGCAGCGGCATCGAACGCGACGCCACCCTTGTCATCTGGGGCTGGTACGACGCCGGCGGCATCAGCCCCCGCATTGAGATGATCAATATCCCTGATCTAGACGCCGGCCTGGACAGTTCGCGCCTGCTGGTCAAAGCCGCCAGCCTGGCGCCCATCCCCGGAGCGCTCCCTGGCCTCCGCCAAGAGACCTCGATGAGCGTCACCGACATCTCGACCTATGTCTATCAGCCGGCCGTACTGCCCAGCGTCGACCTCTTCATCCAGGACGGGCCGCAAGAACTGGCCTACGCAGCCTCAGCCGTGCTGGGCATCGCCTTCTATGCCAACGGCGATGTCGAACACGCCTTCGAAATGTTCGACCGCGCCCTGGCCCTAGCCGAACCTTTGCAGGACCCGTCGGCCATCGGCAAGGACCGCATCTATTTCCATCGCGGCGTGCTCGCCTATGAAGATGGCCGACTGGAGGACGCCGCCGCCGACTTGGAGCAGGCCGTCGCTATCCAGTCCGACCTTTACGAGGCCCACTACAACCTGGCGATGGTCTATGCCCAACTGTGCAACCCGGCGCGCCAGCTTGCGCGCGCCGTAGCCGCCGCCGAAAAGGCTGTCGCACTCGACCCCGACCGGCCCCAAGGCCAACGCCTGCTCGGCGGCCTCTACATAGAGCAGCAACGCTATGATGAGGCCATCGCCGCCCTGGACACGGCCGCCCAACTGGAGCCTGCAGAGCCGGCGACCTATGACCTGCTCACCAGCGCCTATAACGCCGCCGGTCAGACGGAAGCCGCGGCCGCGGCCGCGCAACAGGCGCTGACGCTCTATGAACAGGCCGCCATCGATCGGCCCGAAGACCCGGTGACCGCCCATCTGGAGCTGGGCTATGCGCACCTGCGCGCCGAGCAATACCCCCGCGCCCTCGATGAGTTCACCGCGGCCGCCGCGCTGGCGCCGGATGATCCCGCCGTGCGCCGCGCCCTGGGCAACGTCTATTATTGGCAGGGCGACCCGGCCCGCGCCATTACGGAGTACCGCCGCTGGGCCGAACTGGCCCCTGCCGACGTCGACGCCCACCTGTTGCTGGGCCTCACGCTCTCCGAACAAGGCGACGTGGAAGGCGCGATCGCCAGCGTGAAGCAGGCCGCCTCCCTCCACGCCTGTGACGCCGGCCCTGCCCTCATCCTCGCCAGCCTCTATTGGCAGCAGAATGATCTGGAAGCCGCCGCCGACGCCTATGAGCAGGCGCTCGCCGTCGAACCGGACAACGCCGAGACCTGCCTCCTGCTGGGCAGCACGCACTACTTCCAGGGCGATCTGGACACAGCCCAAGCCGTGCTCGAACGAGCCGTCGAACTGAATTCTGCCGAACCCGAAGCCTATCGCGCCCTCGGCCTGGTCTACATGGACAAGGAAGACTACGCAGCCGCGGCCGAGAGCTTCCGTATGCTGACGGAACGGCTGCCCGACGATCCGCTCGGCTTCAGATCGTTGGGCAGCGTCTATCTCGGCTTGTCGGATTGGGAAGGGGCCGCCGAGGCGTATGGCCGGGCGGTGGCTCTGGAACCGACCGCAGACTCGCGCGTATCGCTCGCCGTCGCCCTCTCGCAACTCGGCGATAGCGAGGCTGCTATCTCTCAACTGCAACAGGCCCTTGCCTCCGATCCTGACAACGCCGGCGCACACAGCACGCTGGCCGACGCCTTCTTCCGTCAGGGAAACCTAGACGATGCCGCAACGCATTACCGCGCCGCACTGGAAAGCGAAGAGACGTCCTATACGCACGCCCAGTTGGCCTCCATTTACCGCGCGCAGAATCGGCCGGAAGACGCGATGCACGAACTAGAGCGCGCCATCGAACTCGAACCGGACAACTGGTATGCCCTCTACCTGCGCGGCGAACTCTACACCCAGTCGGGCGATCTGGGCGCTGCGACGGCGGACTACGCGGCCGTGCTCGAGATCAACCCGGAGGCGGCCGCGGCGCATTACGGCCTCAGCCTGGCCGCCTATCGCCAATGCCGGCTCAGCGCCGCGGCTCAGGCCATCGGCAAAGCAGTCGCTTTGAATGAAAACTCTACCGCCTTCTTGGGCCTGCAGGCCGGCATCTACTGGGCGCAGAATCGGGTTGCCGAGGCCGAGGCTATCTTCAACAGGTTGCAGGCTGCGCCGCCCAGCGATTGGGCCGCGCACCTAGCGGTCGGCGACTATCTGTACCAGATGGGCGAACTCGATGCGGCCGCGCAGCAATTTCAAATGTTGTTGGAGGCGGGCGACGCAGCGTCGCCCCTGCTCTCATTGGCCTACACCGCGCTGGGCAAGATCTACTATGCCCAAGAGCGGCTGTTGCCCGCGTCCGCCGAATACGAGTCCGCCCTCGCCGCCTTCCCCGCCAACGCCGAGGCCCAGGCTTTGTTGGGCGACATCGCCCTGCGCAACGGCGACGCCGCAACCGCGCTGCAAGCCTACGACGCCGCCTTCGACCTGCTGCCCGTCTATGGCCGCTATTTCCCGCCCGACACCCCAGCCATGCTGGAGGTTTCTTTGTTTATCCGTCGCGGCCTGGCGCTGGACCGGCTGGGACAGGCGGACGAAGCCGCAGTCGAGCGGGACCAGGCGCTGGCGGCAGCGCAAGAGTTCGCCGCCCGTTTCCCGAACTCGCCCGCAGGCAACATCGCCCTAGCCGTCGCCTACACCGCGTTGGGCGAAACGGAGCAGACCAGCCGGGCCTACGCAGCCGCCCTCGAATGTGACCGCTCCGTGGAACTGACCTTCGCCCGTTTCCAGGCGGAGCTTGCGAAACTAATCCCCTGAGGCGCGGCATCCCTTGCCTCGTGCGCCTATCTGTTATAATGGGCGGCATCCGTCATCGTTTCGTCCGGCGCGCACAGTCGCCTGCGCCAAGTTCACCTTGCGAGGAAATCCGCTATGCGTTTGAAATGCCTGGGCTGTGAAGCGCTCGCCCGTCTGCTCTACACCTCGGCGGCGCAGTCGCCGCATATCGTCGACGTCGAGTTGTTCAAGCTCGGCCTGCACAACCGTCCCAACGATCTGCGCGACCGCCTGCAAGAGCGCATCGACGCCACGCCCGCCGACGAATACGACGCCATCGTGCTCGGCTATGGCATCTGCGGCAAGGCCACCGTCGGCCTCGTGTCGCCAAGTCTGCCTATGATCATCCCGCGCGCCCACGACTGCATCACCCTCTACCTGGGCGACCGCATGCGTTATAAGGATCAGTTTGAGCAGCAGCCCGGCACCTACTGGTACACGGTCGACTATCTGGAGCGCCACAAAGCGGGCGAGGCGTTGGGCGCCACCGCGGCCAGCACGGACTTGGCCGAGGAATACGAGAAATTCGTGGAGAAGTTCGGCAAGGACAACGCCGATTATCTGATGGAAGTCATGGGTGCATGGCAGGCGCACTACGAGCGCGCCGCCTACATCGACATGGGCGTGGGCGACAACGACGCCGCCATCGCCCGCGCGCAGGAGATGGCCCAACGCCGCAATTGGCGCTTCGAGCGACTCACCGGCGACCTGGTCCTCATCCGCAAACTCATCCTGGGCGATTGGGATGAGAATTTCTTGCAGATCGAACCCGGCCAATCGATCGGCATGAGCTTCGACGACAGCATCGTCGAATGCGTGCTGCACAGCTAGGCCTTGCCGATATGAACCCCCGCCAACGCGTCCTTGCCGCGCTTCGCCTGGAACAGCCCGGCCGCGTTCCCTTTGTCGAGGGCGACATCAGCCCGGTCATCGAGCGCGCCTTGCTCGGTAAGGAGATCTACCAGCCCGAAGAGGTCAACGAAGTCATGGGGCTGGACAGCCAACTGGCCCTGTTCCTGCCGCCCATCATGGCCGAGTATCACGAGCAGGACGGCATCAACTACGTGGCCGCACCCTTGCTGCGCACGCGCGCCGATCTGGACAAACTCGTCCTGCCCGACCCCGACGAACCAGCCCTCTACCGCGCCGCCGAGGAGATGGTGCGCCGCAACCAGGGCCGCTATGCCGTCGCCGCCAAGATGCGCATGGGCGTCTCGCCTACGCTGTTGAGCATGGGGCTGGACAACTTCGCCTACGCCCTGGCCGACGACCCCGGCCTGGTGGACACGGTGTTGGGCCGTTATGCCGACTGGAGCATCGCCATCCTGGGCCGCTTGCGCGACGTCGGCGTCGATTTCGTGTGGACGATGGACGACATGGCCTACCGCGCCGGCCCGATGTTCTCGCCGCGCGTGCTGCGCCAGGTATTCATGCCGCACATGCGCCGCGTGGCCGACGCCATCCGCGCCACGGGCTTGCCCTGGATCTTCCACTCCGACGGCAACCTGATGCCCTTTCTCGACGACCTGCTCGCGTTGGGCTTCAACGGACTGCACCCGATTGAGCCGGGGCCGATGGACATCGAGGCGCTGAAGCGGCAGATCGGCGGCCGCGTCTGCCTGATCGGCAACATCGACCTGCACTACACGCTGACCCTAGGCGCGCCGGAAGAGGTGGAGGCCGAGGTCAAGCGGCGCATCGAGGTCGTGGGCAAGGGCGGCGGCTACATGATCTCCAGCGCCAACTCGATCACGTCGTATTGCAAGGTGGAAAACGTCAAAGCGATGATCGAGGCTATCCGCCGCTACGGGGCGTACGGGTAAGCCATACGGTAAGCAAAACGAAAGGCGCCGGGTTTCCACAGGGAGACCCGGCGCCTTTTTCTATTCGCCTGTCTTTAGCTCTTGCTCATCAAGTATTTGTCATTCTGAAGCGAGCGTTAGCGAGCTGAAGAATCTGGTTATACTAGAGACAGAGATGTTTCGCTCCGCTCAACATGACATCGCGTGTACTTGGCCATCAAACCGTTTAGTTCTTGCTCACCCGCACCAGCGACTCCTCCTGCATTCGCGTTTGAAGCGGTGCGGCCCCTTGCAACCGGCGACCCATACGCTCCAATTGCACGCCAACCCAGCGCAACGCGGATCGCCGCGGCGGGCGATTCGCCTGTGCGATATAGGCCAAGCTAATGCGTTGAATCGCTCGCTCTCTGTCTATCCGCTGTTCGCGCACCATTGCCTCCATCAAGCCATACGAAAAGGGCAGCATGTCTACTTCTTCCCTCCACCGGAACAGCCGAAAACGGATCGGCGCAGACCTCCCTGGCTGCTGCAATCACGCCGGCTCGCTACGGCAAACCACTGCCTAAGTACAACCAATATAGCACATTCGTTCTGTTTTGTCAAGCAAGTTCGCGCATTTGTTCGGAACATTTGTTCGGCGCATTTGTTCGAAAGAGGCGCAAGGCGTAACGAGGGTGCGGGGCTTGCAGAGAAAAGCGGCCGTGCATCGCGCCCTCTGTGACCTCCGGAGGTTTACGCCCTGGCTTGCTTGTCGTCTGCCGGTCTATGGCCTTCAATCTTGCGAGAGGATCAGCGCGGAATAGGGGCCGACGGCGATATTGCCCCAGGCGGGCATGTCATCCGCTTTCGCGCCCTGGGGAGGCGCGGCCGCGATCACGTCCGGGCAGCGGTTGTTGGCGAACTCGGCTGCGTAGCGGCGCAGGTCACTGTTGAAGCGTACGCGCCAGGCGCCGCTGTGCGGAAAGCCGATGGTATAGGCCTGGCGGGCGCGGTTGGCGAAGTTAGCAACCACGACCACGTCGTCGCCGGGGCCGCCGGCGTCCCAGCGATGGTAGGCGATCAGCTTGCCGGCCTCGTTGGCGTGGAAGACGTTGATGTGCTGCCCCATGAGGCCGCGCGTCTTGCCGTCGAGGTTGCGCCGCAGCCGGATCAGGTCGCGGTAGAGGCGATAGACGCCCCCGTAGATGGCGGCCCGCTCCCAGTCCAGCGGCACGCGGTCGTCGAACCAGCCGGCGGCGAGGAACTCCTGCCCCTGGAAGATCATGGGAATGCCGGGCGCGGTGAAGACGATGGTCGCGCCCAGGGTCGAGCGCTTCTTGGCGAAGTAGCTGTCCGCCTTGCCGGGGGCGATCTCCTCCGGGACGCGCGCTTTGCCATTGGCGACTTCGTCGTGCGATTCGGTGAAGATCACGCGGTCGAACGCACTGCCGTTGTAGCGGAAGGTCAGCGCGCTGTTCACCGCGGCCATGCTGCGCGTCTCGTCGCTGGGGCTGATCACGGCGTGGCGGATGGCGTGGACAAAGGCTGCGTCCCACTGCGCCTGAAAGCCCGCGCCGCCATGTTCTGTGGGCAAGGTGATCGAGGCGTTGTGCTGCATGTCCTCGGCGATGAAGACGCGCCCCGGGAAACGCGCGTTCAAGTCGTCGTTGATGTGGCGCATCAGACTCCAGCCGTCGGCGATCCCGGCGCTGCCGTCCCCGTCGAAGCCGCCTGCCGTGCGGATGTAGGACGTGGCGTCCCAGCGCAGCCCGTCCGCGCCCAGTTCTTCCAGCCACATGGCGGCATTGTCGAGCAGAAACTGCCGCACTTCCGGGCGGCCATAGTCGGGCCGCGTATGGCCCCAGGGCGTGGCCGCGCGCCAGTCGTTGTAGAAATAGATGCCGCCTAAGTCGTTCTCATGCCAGCCGTCGAAGCGCCACAGGTCCAGGTCCTGCGGCCCGAAGTGGTTATAGACCACGTCGACGAGCACGGCGATGCCGGCGCGGTGGGCCGCCCGGATCAGCGCGACGAGCGCGTCGCGCCCGCCGTATGCCTGGCTGACGGCGAAGGGATGCGAGGGGTTGTAGCCCCACGAATGGGTTCCGGGGAACTCTGCAACCGGCATCAACTCGACGGCGTTGACGCCCAGCGCGCGCAGATAGGGCAGCTTGTCGATGACGCCCTGGAAGTCGCCCACGCCGTATGCACCGTCCTGGCTGAACGTGCCGGCGTGCAGTTCGTAGATGATCAACTCGTTGAGCGACGGAACGGAAAATGTCGCTTCGCCTGTCGACGGTTCGCCGCCGGGGCGAATTACGCTGTTGCGGTGGGGTTGGGTGACGTACCGGCCGTAGGGGTCGCTGCGCAGCAATGTAGCCCCGTTGCGCCGGATGACGTATTTGTATTGGTCGCCTGGGCCGGCGTGGCGCACCGCGGCGGACCAGCGCCCTTCGCCTTCGGGCGCGAGCGGCGTGCGCCACGTCGACCAGTTGTTGAACGTGCCTGCTACAAAGACGCTCTCGGCGTGGGGCGCCCAGACGCGGAAGACGACGCCGTCTCCGTTGGGAACCGCGCCCATACCGCCTTCGCCCGCGGGCCGCACCAGCCCGAACTGCCGTTTGAGCGTTGCTAAGGGTCGTTCGACCCAGGCCGGCCAGGCGCGGCCGGCGTTTACCGCTTGCGCCATGCGCAATCCTTCCTAACTCCACAACTAAACTGCACAGGCCGGGCAACCGGCAGCCGGCCCAAAAACGAGGGCCAATCATACCCCCGTACTATGCAGACGAAAAATTAGGGAGGGAGGAACAGTGAGTTTATTGTCAACTTGGAGGCGTGAACGCGAACAGAGCCGCTATTGCGCCGGCTCGTCTGCGAAGCGGGCCTCGAGGGTGCGCAGGATTTCGCCGGAGATCGGCTCGTCGCCGTGGCCGCTGTAGGCCCAAGCTAGGTCGAGCGCCTGCACGCGGGTGATGCTGTCCGCAAGTTGGGGCCAGTCCTGGGCGTACATGCTCTGCGCGTGGGGCTTGCCGTTGGCGGAGATGAGGTCCCCGACAAAGGCGTAGGCGTCTTCGACGATCAGGACGCTGGAGCCGGGCGTGTGGCCGGGCGTGTGCAGCACAATGGCGTCCAGCCCATATTCGGCAAGCGAGGCGCCGTCATCGAGCAGAATGTCGGGTTCGACCGGATCGATCTGGAGCGTGTCCTCGAGCAGCGGGACGAGCGTGTCTTCGGTCCAATCCCAGTCGCGCACCATGCCGAGTTCGGTATTGCCTTCGGCCATGGCCGCGGCGTCGGCGCGGTGGACGGCGATGGGCGCGCCGGTCGCCTCGCGGACCGCGGCGGCGGCGCCGTAGTGGTCGATGTGCGCATGGGTGATGAAGATCAAGCGCAGGTCGTCGCGGCCCAATTCTTCCATGCGCTCCAAGATCAGCCCGTCGGTCAGCGGCAGACCGGCGTCGATCAGGTACAGGCCGGCCTGGTTTTCCAGCAAGTAGGCCTTGCTTGCGCCCAGGGCCAGGCGATGGATGCGCACGCCGCTGGGCGTGTGGTCTGGGGATGGGTATGTCGATCTGGCGGCGGCGCGGTCAGCCGCCAAGCCGGAGAGCGCGGTCTGCACAGAGCAGCCGGACGCCAGCGTGATGAGCAGGAGCGCAGCCGATAGCATCCAAAGCCGGAAAGCGCGGCAGTCTTGTCGAGCGTGTTGGGCCGCCGGTGAATGCCGATTCATTTCTCCATCTTACCAAAAGGCGGCGGGAGTAAAAAAGATGGGTAGGCGACGCAAAAGATCGCAGCTATCTGCAAGAGAATCCGCCTCGATATGGTATACTCAATGCCAAACCATTCTGCGCCCCCTGCGTTCTCTGCAGCGATTCTAGGTTCAAAGACGGAACCGCACCCGTCACGGGGCGGCAGCGATCTCGTATATCTATAGACGGGAGACAGTAAAGCCAGCATGAAGGAACAGGAAGCGGTTGACGTGGCGGCAGGTCCGCCGCTGACGATGCCGAAAAACGCGCCGCCGGCCTTTCACATCCTCGCCAAGCCTACCGGCGCCATCTGCAATCTCGACTGCCAGTACTGCTTCTTCTTGACCAAAGAGAAGCTCTATCCCGGCAGCCGTTTTCGCATGGCGGACGACCTGCTCGAACTCTACATCCGCCAGTTGATCGAGTCCCAACAGGTTCCCGAGGTCAACGTCGCCTGGCAAGGCGGCGAGCCGACGCTGATGGGGCTGGACTTCTTCCGCCGCTCAATCGAGTTGGTCGAGCGCTACCGCAAACCCGGCCAGCGCATTCTGCACAGCATCCAGACCAACGGCACGCTGCTGGATGACGAGTGGGCGGCCTTCTTCAAGCAGCACAACTTCCTGGTCGGTCTGAGCGTTGACGGCCCGCGTGAGCTACACGACGCCTATCGCGTGGACAAAGGCGGGCGCGGGAGCTTTGACCGGGTGATGCGCGGGCACGATGTGCTCAAGAATCATGGCGTGGATTTCAACATCCTCTGCACCGTTCACGCGGCCAACGGCGACCGCCCGCTGGAGGTGTATCGCTTCTTCCGCGACGAGTTAAGGGCTGAGTTTATCCAGTTCATCCCGATTGTAGAGCGCATCAACCCGGACGGCACGACCCTGCGCCAGCAGGGGACCCAGGTCACAGATCGCTCGATCACTGGGGAGAAGTACGGCGCGTTCTTGTGCGCTATCTTCGACGAATGGGTGCGCCGCGACGTGGGCAGGGTCTATGTGCAGATCTTCGACGTGTCGCTGGGCAGCTGGATCGGTCAGCACAGCCTGTGCGTATTTGCGCCCACTTGCGGCGATTCGCTGGCGATCGAGCACACGGGCGATCTCTACTCGTGCGATCACTTTGTGGAGCCCGGCTACCTGCTGGGCAACATCCGAGAAACGCACATGATCGAGCTGGCGGCGTCGCCCAAGCAGCGCAAGTTCGGCCGGGACAAGGCAGACACGCTGCCCCGCTACTGCCGCGAGTGCGAGGTGCGCTTCGCCTGCAACGGCGGCTGCCCGAAGAATCGTTTCATCGAGACGCCGGGCGGCGAGCCGGGGCTGAATTACCTGTGTGCGGGCTACAAGATGTTCTTCAACCACATCGACCGGCCCATGCGCATCATGGCGGACTTGCTCCGGCAGAGACGAGCGCCGGCCGAGATCATGCAGATCATAGCGGCGGAAGACAAGCGGCTGCAAGAGGCGTTTGCACACGCCGGCCGCAACGACCCCTGTCCGTGCGGCAGCGGCAAGAAGTTCAAACACTGTCACGGGCGCTAGCCGAGACGTGGGAGGTCTCGGTTTTGCGCGGGGATGCCCAAACATATCCGAACTCAACACAAAAGGCGCATAAATCCCGATGCTGCGATCAACCATTGCACGCGGCCCGACCGACGGCGTAGTGATGGAGTGGATTGGCTATGCCGCTCTCGGACTAGAGTTTTTGGCTGCCGTGATCATCGTCGTCACCGTATTGGTTGCAACAGTTCGTCATGTCGCTCATTTCGTCAATACGCACCGTATCGCCTTACCCAAGCGGCCCGGCAGTCAGGCCGAGGAATATAAACGCGACGTAGCCGGGGGCATGATGCTGGCGCTCGAACTGCTGATCGCCGCCGACATCCTGCGCACGGTGACAATGGACTTCGCGCTGGAGACCATCCTCGTCCTGGGCTTGCTCATCCTGATCCGCACCTTCCTTATGTGGTCGTTGATCGTGGAGATCGAACATCGTTGGCCATGGCAGCGACGGAGGGGCGGCCATATTGGCAGGTATAACATGGAGCCGCCTGAGACGAAAAGGCGCGAGGCGGAGACACAAGAGACGGACTATACGCGCTGATCGGGGGCTGATTGGCCGTCGATCTGGGACTTAGCGGCCCGTTTTTTTGGCGGATGCGGCGACATGGTGCATGATGGTAATAGTGCACGAGGAGACCATTTATCGCCGGGCGACAAGCTGCGTCATGATCGATCCCATCCTTCACATATTGGCTGACAGCAGTGTGTTCCAGGGCTTGAGCGAGCGCGAATTACAGGACGTCCGCGAAGCCGCTACGATGCGCCGCTATGTCGCGGGCGAACTGATGGTGCGCCAGGGAGATCCGGCCCTGGCGTTTCATATGCTCATCTGTGGGCACGCCAAGCTGGTGCAGGTGACGCCGGACGGCCACCAGGTGCTGATCCGCTACGCGCGGCCGGGGCATAGCTTCGGGCTGCGTTCCGCCCTGAGCGGTTTCGAGTATTCGCTTTCGGCAGAAGCGATTGACGATTCCCGTGCATTGGTCTGGTACGGCGAGGTGCTGGCCCAGTTGATGGAGCGTTATTCGCGCATCGCCTTCAACGGCATGCGCGTGATGACGCTGCGCAATGTTGAGATGCAGTTGCGCTATCAGGAATTGCTGACCGAACCGGTGGAGCAGCGCGTCGCCCAGGCGCTGCTGCGTCTGTCCAACGACATGGGACAGAAAACCAAAGAGGGCATCCTCATCGACGTGCCGCTCTCGCGCGAGGACTTGGCCGAATATAGCGGCACCACGCTCTACAGCGTCAGCCGCATCTTGCGCCAGTGGGAAAACGCCGGCGTGGTGCGGACGGGGCGCGAGCGCGTGCTCGTGCGCAGCCAGGATTCCCTGCTCGACATCGCTACCGCCACCATTTAGCCCTTCGTCGCGCCGCGCTTCAACTCAGGCGGCGTTTACCTCGTTTTGTCCCTCTGATCGCCTCAATCTCTTAACGTAAGCTCTGCTGCCGGCGGGCGCGCCCCGTATTCTTTGCCCGTGCGCAAAGAATACGCTATGCGTCGCGTGCTATTCTGACCATAACCGCGGGCCGTTGAGAGTCGCTCCGGCCTTTATGCTGCTCAAGAGCCGGGCCGGAAACGACCAGCCCGCCGATCAAGATATTGCCCGCCGGCAGGCTTAGTCTGCACGATAGGCGGGAGGAGCGATTATGCAGACGGTTGTAGGTCTGACACACAGCAGCGCAGAGGCCGAACACGCTGTGCGCCTATTGCAGGAGAACGGTTTCGCTCCTGCCAGCGTAGACGCGGCGCATAATCTGCGTTCGGTGTGGCGGGCGTTGGTCTGCAAGCCTGTCTATGTTCTCGTTAGCCATCTGGCAGTTGGCGCAGTGATGGGCATCGCGTTGTTCGCGTACCTGGGCGTACTGATCGCCGCTGGTGGAAATGCACTCGGCTATACGCCGCGTCTGACCGCAGGTGCGCTGGCTGTATTGGCGGCGGCAGGCGGTGCGGCGGGCGGTGCGATCGGCCTGTATGTCGGGTTGGGCGATTATGCCGGGCAAGCGCGCTCTTGCTGGCGCAGTCTGCTGCGCGGGGGCGCACTGGCCATTGTGCGCACGGCGGATGAACACGCGCCGCGCGCCGCCGCGATCTTGCGGCAGGCGGGCTTGGCGTCGGTGAGCATCTGTCCCGCGCCCGGCGTCCGCCCGTTCTGGCAACGCCGGTCCGGTTCGACCGACCGGCTTTCGTTGTGGACACGATGGGCGGCGCGGCTGCTGGGCGTAGCGCTGCTGATCGCGGTGGCGCTGACTGTCGCCGGCCAGGGGTTGTTTGGCCGCGACCTGTCCGCGCTATATTCGATGAGCCTGGCTGACCATGCCTTGCTGGTTGCGCTGCTCTTGGCCCTTGCCGGCGTCCTCATCGCCTGGCGGTGGGAAGGCGCGGGCGGGCTAATCATCGTGGCGTCGATCCTGTTGTTGCAGAGTGTGGACGCGCTGGCCGGCGGCCAATGGCGCGCCAGCGTGCTAGACCCGCTTTTCTATCTGACGGGGCTGTTGTTTTTGTGGGATTGGCGGCGGACGGAAGCCGCCGATAAAACGCTCTCCCTGCCCAACCTCTGAGAAGCGCAGCCGTTACGGTCCGCAGTTGAACGAGGCGCCGGGTTCCGAACCGGCGCCTTTGCCGTTTGCGGACGATTTGGCGCGTCCGGCAACGCGGGGTTAAGATTCGGCGTAGGCGGAACTCTCATCGCCGGCAACCCATACGCGGCAAGCGAAGCTTATATCGTATCCGGAGGAACAAGGTGACTGACAACACGGCGCAGGGCGCGGGACGCATGCTGTTGGCCCCGGGCGCCCTGTGGGGGCTGACCTGCGCTACGCGGACAAACGCGTTGGCTAGCGGCGCATTGCAGCCCATCAAAACCGCGCACACCACGGTGACAGAGGCGGGCATCCCCTTTGAAGTGCATGTGGCGGAGCAGTCGCCCGCAGACGCACCGGCACAGCCCCTGAAACCGGCCTACGTAGAAGAGGGCTTCGACCCGTTCTTGCCCTACGATCCCGCACTCTATGTGGCCGACCTGTCGCCCACGCATGTCTGTTTGTTGAACAAATTCAACGTGCTCGACTGTCATCTGCTCATGGTGACGCGCGCCTTTGAGCATCAGGAAACGTGGCTGACCTTGGCGGATTTTGAAGCGATGTGCCTTTGCCTGGCCGAATTCGAGGGGCTGGCCTTCTTTAACGGCGGCAAGACGGCCGGCGCCAGCCAGCGCCACAAGCACCTGCAATACGTGCCGCTGCCCCTCTTACCGGGCGGAACCGGCCTGCCTATTGCGCCGGCGCTAGACGCTGTGCGCTGGCGGGGCGAGTTCGGCGCGACGTCCGTCTTTCCCTTTGCCCATGCGCTGGTGCGCCTAGACCCGGCCTGGCTGGCCGATCCGCGGGATGCGGCTGCACGAACAATGGACCGCTACTGGACGCTGTTGGAGGTCGCAGGCATCGAGCGCGGCAACGATGAGCGCCAAAGCCGCGCCTATAACCTCTTGGCGACGCGCGAATGGATGCTCGTCATCCCTCGCAGCCAGGACGCCTATGAAGGCATCGCAGTCCACGGCCTGGGCTATGCGGGGTCGTTCATGGTCTGGGACGAAGCTCGGCTGCAACTGCTGCGCCAGAGCGGGCCGCTTTCCGTACTGCGCGCGGTGGGCGAACCGCTGCCCGGCGAGAGTCCCCAGGCAGCCGGCTGATACAAGGCGACGCCTCGCAACCGAAAGGGGATAGGCTAGCCGGACGTTCGCTGCCCTGCCGCGGCCAGCGCGCCGGGCGTATGACCGCGTGCGCGCAACTCGAGTTGGCTATCGTTCAGCGGCATCCACGGCGCGGGCAGCGGCTCGGCCTGGCGCGGCAGCACGCGGCCGTTGACCAGCGTCAGCGTGTTGCGGATCAGCGCGCGGCCGTCGCGGCGTGCCATAGACACGTCGTAGAACGGGAAAACCCCCTCTAAAATCTCGAAAAGCGCGATGTCGGCATAGGCGCCAGGGCGGAGCGTGCCGATCTCATCTTGCATGCCCAGCAGGGTGGCAGGGCGGCTTGTCGCGGCCTCGATAACTTCGGCAAAGGACATACCCAGCGCCATGAATTTGCTGAGGCAGGCAGGCAGGTCGAAGAGCGGGCCGAGGACGCTCATCTGGTGGATGTCCGAAGAGAGCGCATGCGGGCGGAAGCCCTCGGCAATCAACGCCTCTGCGGTCTCGAAGGAGAAGGAGCCGGCGCCGTGGCCCAGATCCATGATCACGCCTCGATCCCAGGCGCGTCGCGCGGCGTCGAGGATGCGCCGATCGGGGCCGACGATGCGCATGGTCCCGCCTGTGGAGCAGTGCGTGAGGATATCGCCGGCGCGCAGCAGGTCGAGCACATCGCTCACGTCGGGCGGGCCGTTGGCGATGTGCACCATGAGGGGCAAGTCGCAGCGATCGGCGGCTTGGCGCGCTAGGCGCAGCGGCTCTAGGCCGTTGGCGCCGGTGGTGTCGCGGTCGATGCGCGCCTTGACGCCCATCACCAGGTCGCGATGGCGGTCGATCATGGCGCAGCAGAGGTCGACGTCGCAGTAGTTGAGGTTGGCGAGTTCCCAGGTCGGCGCCGTCAGTCCGATGGACGAGATGTTGAGCAGGGCGAAGATGCGACACTGGGCGGGCTGCGCGATGAACTCGCGGAAGCCCATGATGTTGTACCCGCCAGCAGAGCCGGCGTCGAGCCAGGTCGTTACGCCGGTGCGCGCGGCCACGGGGTCGGCGTGAATGCCCCAGTAGGTGACGCTGTGATAGGCGTGCGTGTGCAGGTCGACCAGACCGGGCGTGACATATTGGCCGGCCGCGTCGATGACGTTGGCGGCGGATGCGGCGGGGATGTCGCGCTCGACCGCGGCGATGCGGTTGCGCCGGACGGCGACGTCCAGATCGCCGTGAAAGCCGGCGCCGGGGTCGATGACGGTTCCGCCTTTGATGAGCAGATCGAAGTGCATGGAGTCTCCGAGAGAGAAAGAGGGACGCGTCGCAAAGGGCGCGCGAAATTGGGCGTTTCGCAACATAGCTGTGTTTGAGTATACTGGCAGGCCGGCAAAAGGCAAACCGCACGCGGCGGCTGCAACATGCGCCAAAACAAGCGCTAAACCCGGACGCGCTTGGCAACGACCGCCGCCGTATAAAATGCCCGCTTAGGCCGGTAGACTATGCGAAGGGTAGGGCGGGATCGCTACATCCGGCGCGAAACGTTGCCTATCCCTTGACGCCCGTGATCACGATCCCTTGCACGTAGCGCTTCTGTGCGAAGAAAAAGAGCGCAAGCACCGGCACGAGTGCGACCAGGCTCTGCGCCATCAACGGCCCCATCTGCACGTCGAGCCGCGTCTGGTAGAAGCGCAAGGCCAGCGCGACCGTATATCTGTCGGTTGTGTTGATGTAGATCAGCGGGTTGAAGAAGTCGTTCCAGTTGTTGGTGAAGGTGAAGATGGCGATGATGCCCAGGGCCGGCGCGCTCATGGGCATGACCAGCCGCGCGTAGATGTCGAGATAGCCGGCCCCGTCGATCTTGGCCGCGTCGTCCATCTCGCGCGGGATGGTGAGGAAGAACTGGCGCAACAGAAAGACGTTGAATGCGCCGGTCGGTCCGCCGGCCAGCCATACGGGCGCGATCAGCGGCAGGAAGGTATTGATCCAGCCCAGGCGCGAGAAAAGCACGTAGAGCGGAATGAGCGTCACCTGGCTGGGCAGCATCATGGTGCTGAGCAGCAGAATGAAAAGCGGGCCGCGCCCGCGAAAGCGCAGCCGGGCGAAGGCGAACGCCACCAGCGAGGTCGAGAGGATCGTGCCCGCAATGTTCATCGCCGTGACGAAGATCGTGTTGCGGTAGAACACGCCGAAATCCAGCGCGCCCCAGGAGTCCGTAAAGTTAGGCCACCAGATCTCCGCCGGAATCCATTGCGGCGGGAAGATCATGACCTGCCAGGGCGGCTTAAACGCGGTCGAAACCATCCATAGAAAGGGCAGGGCGAAAGCCGCGGCGCCGGCGACGAGCAGCGCGTAGAGCGCCAGGCGTTGGGCCGCGCCGCCCGGCGTACGCCAGGCTCTGGGCAGACGGCGAGCGGACTGCATGTCAGGTGCGCTCCTCACCGGCGTAGTAGACCCAGAAGGACGCGCTGCGGATGACGAGCAGCGTGAAGACCATGATGATGCCGAAGAGCAGCCAGGCGATAGCCGAAGCATAGCCGAACTTGAATTGCTCGAAGGCGACGCGATAGAGCAGCAACACCAGCATAAGCGTAGCGCTGCCGGGGCCGCCCTGGGTCATGACGTAGGCGTTGGTAAAGACCTGGTAGGAGCCGATGATGCTCAACACCAGGTTAAAGAAGATGGTCGGCGTGAGCATGGGGATGGTGACGTGGCGGAAGCGTCGCCAGGCGTTGGCCCCGTCCACATGTGATGCGTCGTATAGCTCGGTGGGGACGCTCTGCAGACCGGCGAGGAAGATGAGCATGCTGCCGCCCACGCCCCACAGGCTCATGAGGATCAGCGCGGGCAGCGCCCACTCGCGGCTGAAGAGCCAGCGCGGGCCGTCGATGCCGATTGCGGCCAACATGGCGTTGATCAGCCCGAATTCAGGGTGATAGATCCACTGCCATAAAATGCCGACGGCCACACCGGATACCACGGACGGCAGGTAGTAGATCGTGCGAAAGAGACCCTGCACGGCTACGTTCTGGTTCAATAGCACGGCGATGCCCAAGGCGAGGGCCGTTCCTACGGGCACGGTGGTGAAGGTGTAGAGCGTCGTAACCTTCAGGGCTTGGCGTACGAAGCGGTCATCCCATAGGGCGAGGTAGTTGTCGAGGCCGGTGAAGCGGATCGAGGTGAGCAGGTCCGTCTTGGTGAAGCTGAGGCCGAGCGAGAAGACCATCGCACCTAGGGTGAAGATGAGGAAGCCGATCAGCCAGGGAGAGATGAAGAGATAGGCGGCGATCTCTTCGCGCGCACGCTGCGAAAGCCGGGGGCCGCCGCGCGAAGCGATTCCGTTATGTCGAGTTCTCGCGCCGTGCAGCATGGACATTCCGCCTGGAAGAGCGATGACGCGCCGGCAACCAACGATTGCCGCCACGAATTGCACGAGTCATGGCGATGGAACTCCCCATCATTCGTGCAATTCGTGGCTTTTCTCTGCGTTCTCTGCGTACTTGTCTGTCAGCGGTTCGGCCGGTTATTCGGTCTGGACGGCTTCGATCTCGGTGCAGACATCGGCCATGTAGCTGACCGGCTGCTCGCCGAGTGTGAAGATCAGATCCAGCGACTCGCGCAGCAGCGGACGCGCTTCGCCCTGGTTGAGGAAGGTCTCGACTACAACGCTATAGCCTTTTTCCTGACCGTCGGCAAAGGCCTCAATGTCCACGTCTACGGTTTTGTCCGGATATTCGGTGCGGATGATGTCCGCCCACGCGGGGACGAGCGACAGCCGCGCCGGCTGGAGGAACTGGGCCTTGGCCTGCGCCAGTACGTAGTCGTCACCTAGCAGGAACTGCAGCAAGGCCCAGGCTTCATCGGGGTGCGGCGTGTTCTTCCAGATGCCGTAGGCGTCGGTGGTGGCGAGGGTAACGCGGCCTGCAGGGCCGGCGGGGAAGGGAGCGATGCCGATGCGAAACGGCGCGTTTTCCAGGATGTTCTTGAGCGCCCAGGAACCGTCTTCGACCATGGCGACCTGTCCGTTGATGAACGCTGCCTGGGTGCCAACCTTGCCCACGTCCAGCGCAGTCGCCATTGTCTTGTCGATCTGCATACGGTCGTATAGCCACTGCAAGCCGGCCTGCGCCTCGGGTTCGTCGAGCATGCAGTCCGTGGGATCGTCGGGGTTAACGATGTGGCCGCCGTGGTTGTTGATGTACATCTGCGTGCGGTCTTCGGAGACAACGTCGATCATGCTGCCCCAGATGTCGGTGTCGCCGTCTCCGTCAGTGTCGATGGTGAGCTTCTCCATCGCGGCCTGATACTCCTCCAGCGTCCAGCCTTCCGCCGGCGGGTACTCGACGCCGTACTGATCGAAAAGGTCCTTGTTGTAGTAGAGGGCCAGCGCGCCCTTGTACTTGGGCAGCGCGTATTGCGTGCCGTCGGGCAGGAAGAAGGCGTTATACTGCGCCGGGTCGAAATCGTCGATCAGCGTTTGGTCGAGGTCAGCTTCGACATAGGGCCGCAGGTCCAGAAGTTGGCCTTTTTGGGCGATGATCGGGAACCAGGTGCAGCAGCCGAACATGACATCGGGCGCGTCGCCGGCCACCATCTGGGCGAGCAATTTGACGTCAACGTCGTCGGACTGCGGCACGTAGGTCACTTTGACGTCCGGGTGGTCGGCGTTGAAGAGGGGCATCATCTCTTCGACCATAGGCGGGAACCAGGTGGTGGCCCAATCCTGATAGACCAGTTCGACCGGCCCTGCCGCGGCGGGGGCTTCGGCAGCTTCTTGGGGCGCGACCGCGAGCGGAGCACAGGCAATGAGGAGCAAGGCCGCCACAG
>Ga0334887_1000984_pt1 | contig 40224 bp, 33 predicted proteins | sample GraSluR1_MG_10_FD_207217 | JGI IMG/M metagenome (GOLD analysis project Ga0334887, IMG submission 207217) | Sludge microbial communities from methane-producing bioreactor in Wageningen University, Netherlands - Granular Sludge_18_07-R1 | ecosystem: Engineered > Bioreactor > Anaerobic >...
TGCATATTCAAAAACAATCCCTACATTTGCACTCCCAAACAATCAGGGTCCGGTAGTTCAGCCTGGTTAGAATACGTGCCTGTCACGCACGGGGTCGCGGGTTCGAGTCCCGTCCGGACCGCTCCAAAAGAAGCCAATCAGTTGATAAATAGCTGGTTGGCTTTTTTCGTTTTTGGTTTTTGTCATTAATTTGTCATTCTAATGTTTATGCTGTAGTTTATCTCACAATTTTTCACGGCTCCTATTGCTGAATATTTAGAAAGTCTTTCTGCAATTGAGGCTTTACCTTTGTAAATAAACATTTAGTTATGATAACAGTAACTCTTATAGTTAGTGCCGTTTATATAGTGGTAATACCCATTGCTATAGTAAAGATTTTCAAAAGCTTTATATGGCCCCTTCAGAGAATAGAACAAGAGCTTGCCATGGCAAAGTATGAGCTGAAAGTAAAAGAGAGACAGTTGGCCAACATGAAATTGAGTTTAGGGTTACTCTCTAGCAGGCTTTCAGGATCGCCTAGATTCCTTCTTACATACAAGAACGATTGTAGCTCATCGGGGATAAATGTATCAGCAAAGTTAACTGCAGGCGATGAAATAAAATGAACAGTTTATTAGAGGTAAAGAATAAGCCATGATAATAGCAATAGACAAAGCATTGAAGGTTAAGTTTCTGAATGCAATACTTGAAGGCAAGCTGGATACGGATGATTTTCCAGAATTCTTTAAGCAAAAAGGAACACAATCCAGGTATATTGAAATTCTCAGACAAATGGCAAATTCTGACCTTGGGGAATGAAAAGAACATTCAAATAAATACTGTTATGCCACAACCTAAAGGAAAAAGCGGAAATCCCAGTGGCCGGCCGTTGGGAACTCCTAATAAGATCACATTGGAGGTTAGGACTTGGATTGCGCAACTGATTGACAAAAACCGAGAGCAAATGGAGCAGGACCTGGCTATGCTTACACCTAAGGAGCGGTTAATGATGTTCGAGAAGCTCATGCAATACACTACACCAAAGATACAAAGCGTAGAGTCGAGGATAGACTTTTCACAGCTTAACGAGGCCCAACTGAACAGAGTAATCAGGGAGCTTGCCCAGGATTTAAGAAGAGAGGATTAATTAAATCTTTACTTCATATGAAGAGACTCTCGTTGGAATGCAGTTAATAACTTTGTTCAAAGATAATTGGCAGTTTTAGTAATTGCCATAAGTTTCATAGGTAATTTTGTGTCACTTAATAATTAAACCGCACGTGTTTATTGCGGTCTCTAAACACAAAATACATCACTTATGCGAGTAGAACTGCAACAAACAAACTTAATCCGCCGGGTTCATTGGAGCTATTCTTTACAATTAATCAATTCAAAGATTGAGAATCTGCATACAAGCGAAGAGAGAATAAGGTTTATTCAAAATATTATTGACGCCATAGAGACTGATAATATAATACCACTAGATTGTTTTGTTGAAGCCATTAGTCATTATGATAATCAAACAAAAGATGGCATTAAAGACTGTTTACAGAGAAAAATGAACAACTTATATAAAGTTCTAAGTATAGACGATCCTTCAAGAATTAATAAATCCAAAGAACGCATCCATGAAGATCAAATAACAGAAAAAGACGTAAAGTGGATACCAAAGATTACGGAAGAAGAACTAAAGGATTATTTCATGCCTGTAGTTTATCAGAGTATCGCACCTGGGAAAAAATTGAAAAACGGGCAAGAGACTTCTCTTTTTAATCTTCTCATTGAAGAAATCAACGAATATATAATTACGCCCGGGAAACCTTCAATTTATGCATCTGCTGTTGCCGCAAAAATATTTTCTAAAAAAATGCTCATAGATGAGAAAGTCAACTCGTTTAAAAAATGGCAAGAAATATTTGGTGATTACCTTGGTCTTAATCTGAAATATAAAAGAAATCAAACGGAAGGGTACGGTGAATTTACAGCATTATTCACATCGTTGAATTGAGTATTTAATTATTTTGGCGCTATCATAGTGGGCCTTTTCGTTGACCGATACCCAAACGGCCTTTTTTCGCCCCTTGTTGAAGTTATCCAGAATAATAGAATGGTTACGCCCCTTGCCATACCCTGTTCCTGCACCAAGGAAAAACCCCCTGCGCTCTCCGTTAGGGAATATCTGCTTGTGGGCATTCTCGTCCAGAACAATGTCCTCAAACTGCGCCTTGCTTATGGCACCGCTTGTAATTGTTCTCTCCGGTAATAATGGTATGTAATCGGTTTGAGCCAGATGAACGCCAGACATGGCTTGTGACTCAACAAGAATAGAGGGGTGGGGGTGTGAACCGTCAATAATGATTTCCGGCTGATAAAGGGTATAGTTCCCTATGGCTTGTTCGGATTTTTTCTCAACCCTCCTGGCAAATACTCCATTTTGGCCTAATAAAGGCCCCCCCCCCAGGGCATTGGCCAGTCTTCCAGGCTGTCTATCATCTTTTGATACAGAAGGTCGTGGATTAGATACTCTCGCAGATCCTTTTCCGTTTCCGCCTCTTCCAGCTTTTGTATTACTTCCTCCTGTTCATCCTTTGTTGGGTAAAGAAAGTCTTGTACCTGGTTCTCCGTCATGTATAGGATTCTTTCCATTTGGAACATCATATCGTCCTCCAGCCGGTGCTGTATCCTCTCGTCCAGGTCGGCCGGTATCTCCTGGTTGTAAAGCAGTCCCAGAAGTTGCCCCATCAGGGAATAGTTCTGATGAGGGAGGAATGGGCCTCCCAGGCTCTTTATCTTCTCTTTGAGCAGTTCCCGAATATTCTGCCCCTGTTCTTTCATCTGTTTTCTTTATTTGCGTTCTTTCGGGCAGCTGTATCAGCATATCTGCGAGCTTGGCGTAGGAGTCTGCCTCTGCGGTAAAGACACGATTGGCGTCAGCTGTTGGACCGCTCTTATCTATAACTAATATCCTGTTATCAAATGTAGTACCTTTTATTGAATATTAGTAAGATAAGGCCTTGGAGCAATATACAACAACCCATTGTAATCCATATCTCTGTTATTGATCCGGTGCAAATCTTTCTTGGATTCCCAGTCAAGAATAGTTTCCCTCTTTTTCCCCTCTTTTTCCCCTCTTTTTTCCCTCTTTTCTCCATAGCGAATTTTCTATTAGCCTGATATTGTTACGGTTATATATCTGTTTGAAAGCAAACAAAGAGGGCAACAGAACTTTGCAGTGCTTTGCAACACAGTACGAACGTACTAATTGGGGCAGGGTATAATTTTAATATTTATGCATATGCAAAATACTGTTTTGTTGATCAATGAGCATGATTTAGAAAACACGTTAGATCGCATAACTGAAAAAGTTATCGAGCGTGTAAAGAACGAATTGGACACTCAACATAATGAAGTTTATCTCTCTCCCAAAAAGGTGGCTGAGATGTTGGACATTCATGTAACCACACTATACAGGTGGGAAAAGCAAAATTACCTAATACCAATACGAATAGGGACCAAGGTAAGATACCGCAAGAGTGATATAGACAAATTACTGGATCAAGAACAGATAAATTAAATAAGTTAAAAAAAAGAATAATGGCAAATAGAGGATACATAAAACTTCCCCGCGATATTACAGAAAGCAGCTATTATTTTTCCGAACAGTTTACTAAAACACAAGCGTGGATAGATCTGTTAATCCTTGCTAACTATCAGGACACAACCGCACATATAAGAGGCGTTAAAATTGTTGTTAAACGTGGTCAAGTATGCCGAAGTATTACAGAATTAGCCAAGCGGTGGAAATGGTCGAGAAATAAAGTTATACGCTTTATGAACGAACTTGTTGGCGCAAGCAAGGTGACTGTACAAAACTGCTCGGTTGTCAATATATACACCATTAGAGGCTATGAGACGTATCAAGGAAACAGAGCTACTGATGAAGCTACTAACAGAGCTACTTGCGGAACTACAGACGGAGCTACTCGGAATCCTTTATCCACAAAGGATATGGATGCGTTAACAGACCTATGCGGAACTGAACAACGAACCAATATCCGAACCGTCAAACGAACACCAGATGGAGCACGTCTAAAGAATAAAACAAAGAAAGAAGAAAAGAATAATATACCCCCTAACCCCCTTTTTGAAGGGGGAATCGATTCTGATAGCACTAATAATTCCGATAAAGGGCAACAAGAGCCCCAAACCCTAGATGAAGGTTACTTGGCTTTTGATGCTTTTTGGAATCTCTACGACAAAAAAATTGGACGGACTAAATGCGAAAAGCTCTTTCATAATTTATCTGAAAACGACAGGAACAAAATCTTTGAAAACCTCCCAGCCTATATCCAGGCCACACCAGATAAACAATTTCGGAAAAACCCTGAAACGTACTTGCGCAACAGCTCATGGGAAGATGAACTGATCGTAAAAGAACAACAAGAAAAAGTATTAACATTTAACCCCATATAATGATGCTCGAGAAAAATATACTTGGATCCATTATTTCAGGGTACGAGGACCTTGGGAGCATCTCAAACATACTCACCCAGTATATGTTTGAAAACCCTGTACACCGTGCAATCTATTCAGTATGTTTGAAATTATACGACCAGGGAAAGAGGATCGATTTGCTCACTGTAGATGCAGAATTAAAAGGAAAGAGCATTTACATGAAGGCAGGGGGCGCAAGTTATCTTGCCGAGATGTCACAAATCACTTGTGGCCGGTTAGCCGAACATGCCTTGATGCTGAAAGAGATTTATATTAAATCCGTGGTACATGAAATGGCTAAAGGCATTATCATTGCACTAGTGGAACAGAAGCCCCTGGATGATATACTAGGAATTCTTAATACCGTGATCGATCAGGTCCATAGTCTGCTTGTTGAAAAAAACAAATCATTGCCTGTCTCTATTGCTATGATGAAATGTCTGGATGAACTGGAATCTTGGATAGCAAAGAAGCAGAACGGCGACATGATCGGAATTCCTACCGGTCTGACGAAGCTAGATGAACTGACCAATGGCTGGAAGGAGAGTCAGCTCATAGTACTTGCTGCAAGACCGGGACAAGGTAAAACACAATTGGCTATTCATTTCGCCTTTACGGCAGCATCATACAATTACGCCTGTCTGATTTTTTCTTTAGAAATGACCACTTCTGCCTTGATGCATCGCACCGTGATTGCTCAATCCGGTTTATCTTCAAAGGATTACCGTTCAGGGAAACTGAGCCAAAAATCATGGGAAATGGTTACCAACATCGGATCACGCATTCAACAAATGCCAATCACCATAAACGATACACCCTTACAGACTGTTCGTAAAATCAGGACCGAATGCCTCCTGCAAAAAAAGAGGGGATCGTTGGATTTGGTTATAATCGATTATTTGCAGTTACTTGAACCCGAAGACAGACGACAGGTCCGTGAACAACAGGTAGCTACGATAACCAGGGGATTGAAGCTGCTTGCTAAAGAACTTGCAATACCTGTTATTCTTTTGTGTCAGTTGAATAGGGATGCAGAAAACAACACGGAAAAACGACCTTCATTGGCTAATCTTAGAGAGTCCGGGGCCATAGAGCAAGATGCGGATCTAGTAATGCTCTTATTGCGCCCTGAAATATATGGTAAAAAAACTGTTACCATTGGCGAACAAGAAAATGTTTCTACAGCAGGCCTGGGACTCATATATGTCGCAAAACAAAGAGACGGAGCAATAGGCGATATATTATTCAAATATAATGAACAATTCTCCGAAATTAAAGACTACAAGCCATGACTAACGTTGACAACCCCCTATTTGCATTGTTTGAAAAATCTGGCAATCAATATGTTTCTATTAAATCTTTACTAGATATTGGGGCAGCGATCCTTTTGTGTATTCAGGCTTCTACCAAAAATATTCACCTCTAAAACTTAATATTATGCTTTATTCAGTAACAACACCCGAAAGGGAACAGAAGTACCATACCGAAGTAAAATTCTTCAACAACTCCAAACAGGCATCCCTGCTAAATTTCTCTCCATTGCACAAAGAGATTAAAAAATGGGCAAAGAGCCAAGGCTATATTCCCAAGCTTTACCTTAGAAGTGCAGCTGTTGAATGCATTAATCCTTGCGTACTCAAAGAGCCTGAATGTTTAATGATGGATCTAATACAAGTAATTGCTAATGGCCAGGCTTATTTGATTGCAGTTAATATATTTGGGCCTTCTTATGATAACAACTTGCATTATATACTTGAAGAACATGCCAAAGAACGTAAGGCCATCTATATGAAAGCAGAATGTCTTGATGATGTTATCTGTGAAATCCAAGATAATGAACACAACCATAAAGGTCTTCCCTGTGTTCCTGATATCAAATCCCGTAGATCGTTCCAAGGGGATTATTCAATCCTTTTTTCCCCTGAAAACTTAACCTGGAAAACCGCACGCTATGAACGAGCATAACAACAAGGAAAAACGTCACAAAAGAGGCCGCAAGCCCTATTGTAGTGGGCCCCGTAAACGTGTTACCTTTTACCTGGATCAAACCGCTCTTAAATGCCTTGACCAGCTTTTCCCTAATCTGGTGCGATCAGACTTTATCAGCTATCTTATCAAAAAAGAGATACTTGGGGAAAACTATGATGAGCTGGTTTGAATTTTGTGACACAAAATGGATAAGCAGCATGGAACTGCCACGTAAAGAAAAATAGAAAAAAGCTTTGTATCTTTAACCTCGGCAAAAGACGGTAAAGGTGCGTCCCCCGTTGATATAAAGCCCGGAGCTGGTTGGTTCAAGTAATCAATCAGCTTTGTTTTTTGGTGCCCCCCTCCCACCCTTAGGAACCAGGAACTGCTTCATGGTTGCTTTTTTTCATACCCTAGTACCGGGTCTGCTTCTACTTTTCAAAACATTGTTTCGTACTGCATTATACCTGAAATCCTTCCATTCTCAAAGTCATATCTACCGAATTCAAAACATCTTGCACCATAGTCTTCTGATGGTGAATGGTTCACCTTTTTTTTTATCTTTGTTTCCAGCTCGATTGGCACCCTGTCTGGTATCTTCTTTTACTCTATGCCTATGAGAAAGTGTCTCTGCTTCGTTGTCCTTCTTCTTGCCCTGGCCTCGTGCCAGAAAGGCCATATGGTAACCGTTACCGTCCATGGCAGCGGATCGGTCAGTCCCCTGCAAGTGGCCGATGTGCCTACCGGGGAATCCTGCACTTTTACCATCACTCCCGAGCCGGGCAACAGCCTCCATACCATCAAGGCCAATGCGAGATTTGACCATTCGGTCACCTTGACAAACACGGCCACCACCTATTTGCTTCCCAACATCACTTCCGATATTGCCCTGGATGTTGCCTTTGTTGCCTCACCCTATGTCAAATTAACAGTCGAGCCCTCCGACACCATCCTTCCCTATGGCAATACCTGTATGGTGACCTGGGAAACCGCCAATGTCAATCCGGTATACCTTAACGGGGAAAAGGTAAAGTATTTATCAGGTGCAAATACATACAGGTTGTTTGCCGATACCAAATTTACCCTGACCGGCAAGTTTGGTGATTATACCTTTACCGACGAGCAAGAAGTTCAGGTCGGCGACTGGACGACATCAACCCTTGGACTTGTTTCCTACTATCCTTGGAAATATGACTCAATAGGAATATCTAGCCTAGATGGAAAAATTTTGGAACGTTGGGGGCTTGATCCTGAAATATTGAGTTGGGTTGTAAACTTCTATAAAGACGGTAGGTATACTGTATCTAGTCATCCTACAATAGTTCAGTATTGGTCGGCTCCTGACAATAATACTATTGTTATTAATGGCTCAACTAGTAAACTTCAAGTCAACCAAAAGGAGATGATTATCTCAGTACAAACTACTTATAATAGTGAGTTGGTTTGGTTTGACACAATCTACAAACACGCCTCAGACACTCCCACTGACCCCGACTAGCAGCAACCCCACCACAATCCTTGACAAGCCACCTAATAACCCCGCAATAACCCTGAAACAAAAACACCACTTGCCGATGAAAAAACACTTCCTCACCCTGATAACAGCCCTGCTCCTGCTTGCCGGTGGCTTACTGGTGTGCGGCTGTGAAAAGGAACCGCCACCACCACCTGAGGTGGAACCTGAGCTTCAACCCACCCTGGAGTTGTCCGTGACCCCTGAGGGAGAAATTCCTTATGGGGATGGTCTTGATATCCGTTGGACTGCAGATAACAATACCAACAAGGTGGTCCTTAAGGTAAACGGAAAAATCAAAGAGACAAGGTATGGGTCTAACTCCAGAAATGGAGCTTTCTATATTGACCGTTTATTCAAAGATGCACTCGTTACAATTGTGGCAACGAATGTAAATCTGTCTGTAGAGGAGGAAAAAGAAGTTCATGTCGGAGATTGGACCTCTTCAACCTTCGGCCTTGTTTCCTACTTTCCTTGGAAATATAAGTCTCAGACCCTTTCCAGTCTAGACGGAAAACTATTAGCAACTATTGGTTTAACCGAAGAAGAAAAAAGTTGGGTTTTTTATTACCATAAAAATGGTACAAGAACATTTTCTAATCATCCTAACATTACAGAATCTTGGTACATAAAAAATGATAGTACCTTGGTTTATAATGGAGTAGAAAGAAAACTCGAGGTGGATGAAGATGAAATGACAATCTCCTACCAGACCACCTGGAACAGCCAGCAGGTGTGGTTCAATATGGTGTTTGAACACGCTTCTGATGTTCCCACCGACCCAGACTAATGTCTTTCTTAGTTCTTTAATATAATACCGCTTAGCATATTGCTAAGCGGTTTTTATATTGTTCCATATGTCCGACCTCGGGAAATGAAAAAAGTGTGTTGTAACATGCCAAGGTCTCCCTCCGCATTTTCCAGAACTTTTATTCGCGGCCGCGAATAAAAGTTTTAAATTTAAAAAAGAGAAGTTTTACATTTTCCTCTTTTCCTCACGGCCGTACGATTTTGAGGAGACACGAGGAAAAGAGATTTACATTTTCCTCTTTTCCTCACGGCCGTTGCGAAAAGATTTAAGTTTAAAAAATAACTTTAAAACAAAACCAATATTATATTTTACACATTAAGAAACGGCCGTTTCTTAATGTGTAATTCACAAAAGCTAGTCTTTTATGGATTACAAACCAAGATTACAAACCAATCAAAAATCTTTACACTTTCAGCCATCGCAGAAAGTGCAAGTTTTTTAATCTTTTGTTTTAGTGAAATAAACTAAACTTAAAATTTTTGATCGCTTCCATTTGACGGCCAATCCCATGGGATTGGCCGTCAAATAGTTAAAGGTGCTTCAGTTGTTGATTGCCACAAAACTTTTAACAACAACACACATCTTCACTTTTGTCTATTTTCATGATATACTTAAAGCAAATAAAGCTATTTTAAAAAAATATATATGTTGTTTTTAAGAAAAAACCTGATATTAATCATCGGGATGATGATTATATTGGGGACTCACTTGGTGAGTTGTTGTAAGGTGCCTGTTCCGCCAGTAGTGGTGGTAGAGCCTGAGCTTAAGCCTGTAATTGAGTTCACAGCAACCCCAAGCGGAGTAATTCCTTGGGGGGATACGTTGGAAATAAATGTCAAGACCATAAACTCTAAAAGCCTCTGGGTTAACGATCAAAAACAACCTTCAGCTTTAGAGAGTAAGATTCGTACTGGTCTTTATAATGACACAATTTTTGTCTTTAAGGCAAAGAACATAACCTTAAGCTCTGAAAAAGAACTTGAGGTAAAGGTTGGACACTGGACTGAATCTGTTTCTGGTTTGTTATCATATCATTATTGGAATCGAGTTTCATTAAGGGTGTGGAGAGGAGATACTTTGTTAGCCCATTTTGATTTTAATGAAGATCAAAAAAGTAATTTGTATTACTTTAGGCCTAATGGAAAAATAGAAAGATACAATAAAGATGGAAAAATGTTAAGCTCGGAATGGTGGTCTTTAGATAAAGATAAAAAAAATATTTTGTTGGGAGTTAACAAGGAAATCTTTTGGTTTGAAGTGGACGAAAACTCTTTAACAATGAGAAATGAAGATACTTACCCCGACGGTCTTCCTTGCGTTGTGGAAACAATTTTTACTTATTGTTCTTTATAGGTTAACCGCTTAGTCTTAGATTAAGCGGTTTTTATATTTTTCAGCCCCCTAAATAATTTCTAATTCCTAATTCCTAATTTCTAAACTCCAGAACCAACAACCCATAACCCAGAACTTTTATTCGCGGCCGCGAATAAAAGTTCCTTTTTGTATTTACTACAAGCCGGATTAAAGGTCAGTGTAATTTCCAAAACCCTTGCACTTTCTGAGTAGTCCGACTACTCAATTTTTCTCTTTTCGCAACGGCCGTTGCAAAAAGAGGAAAATTTAAAAAATAGCTTTGTTTTATAAAACTTAAAAACAAAAAGCACAATTTACACATTAAGAAACGCCCGTCTCTTAATGTGTAAAGCACTTCTTCACGAGCTCCTGTTTGACCCATACAAACTTAGCCATGGCTAAGTTTGTACGGGTTGGTAAAATTTCTAGGTTTTTTATTTTAGTATTTTGGTAATTAGTGGTTGAAATATTTGTGACTATTTGACAGCCAATCCCATGGGATTGGCTGTCAAATGGAAGCGACTAAAAATCTTGGGTGTTTAATTTGTTTTGCCAAAACAAAACCTAAAAAAGGCGTCAGGAATCTTTTTTGGTCCCCCCCTTTCCCCTTTTGGCAATATCAAGATAAAACTTTCAGAGTTGTTTGCCAAGAAAGAGAGTAAGGCCTTGACTTTTCTTTAAAAGTATACTATACTACAAGCAAATAAAGCTATTTGATATGAAAACAAAAAAGAAAAACCTGATACTGGTAATTGGGACGGTTATCATATTAGGGGCCCACTTAGTGGGTTGCGAAAAGATTCCACCATCTCCTCCGATCGTGGAACCTGAACTTGAGCCTAAGCTTGAGTTATCTGTGACCCCTGAGGGAGAAATTCCTTATGGGGAGAAGAATGTTGTCTTGGGTTGGACTACGACCAACGCTACTCAGGTCAGAGTCAATGATAAAAGACAAACTGCTGTTAAAACAGGAACCTATACTATAACCAACAGATTCTTTAAAGATACAACTTTTTATGTTAAGGCAATTAACATAAAAGAGGTAACTGAAAAAGAAAAGAAGATCGAAGTTGGTAATTGGGCAACATCTACATTTGGTCTAGTCTCCTACTATCCTTGAAGGTATAAAGCCCAAAGGATAACCAGAGATGGAGTAATTCTATCCACCTGGCAATTGGACGAGGAAGAACTAAGTTGGGTGTTTTACTATCACAGGGATGGTAAAATAACCCAAACTATTGATCCTAACCGAACTGAACCCTGGTATCTTAAGAACGATAGTACCCTTGTTGTCAACGGGGGTGCTCGGAAGCTTCAAGTTGATCAATATGAGATGGTTATCTCATATGAAACTAGGTTCAATGGAGAACCAGCTTGGGCTGACATGGTGTTTGAGCATGCCAGTGATGTTCCCACTGACCCTCTGTAATAGTTTTTTGTTTTAACATAACCGCTTAATCATTTAAGCGGTTTTTATATCTTTAGTAGTTCAATTACAAAGTAGTCAGACTATAATTTTCATTGACAAACAATCTTTTATTTGTAAAATTGGGTTGAAAAAGAGTATTAAAACAGACATATGAAAAATTATAAGGAAAACCTGATATTTGTCATCGGGACGATGATTATATTGGGGACTCACTTGGTGAGTTGCGAAAGGATTCCACCACCTCCAGTTGTGGAACCGGAGCTCAAACCTAGCATTGAGCTAACAGTAACCCCCGATGGAGAAATTCCTTACGGGGGTGTAGCTACATTGAGATGGGAAACTGTAAATGCCCTAAGGGTCTTCGTTGATGGTGAAAGACAGGAAAATTACAAGGATGGTAATAAGGGCACGGGGCGTCTCTTTAAGACCACTACTTTTACGGTTAAAGCCGTGAATGTAAAGTTGTTTACAACTGAAATGGTTACTATTGAGGTAGGCCCTTGGTGGAAATCAACGTTTGGTTTGGTGTCTTATTACCCTTGGAAATACAAAGCAATGCGGATTTCTAGTCTGGATGGAAAAGTGATAGATTATTGGATTCCTGATCCTGAAGTTCTTACCTGGGTTTTTTATTACCACAAAGATGGGAGAGTCACCTTCTCTCCTAATTTAAGTGATAAGACAGAATCTTGGTACCTTCAGAATGACAGTACAATTATTGTAAACACTACAGCCGAAAGGCTTCAAGTTAACCAAGAGGAAATGATCCTTTCCTACCAAACAGTCTTTGAGGGGCAAACCGTCTGGTTTGATATGGTGTTCGAACATGCTAGTTCGACCCCCACTGATCCGGAATAGTCTTATCTTTCAGTTCTTTATATAATACCGCTTAGCAATTGCTAAGCGGTTTTTATATTGTTCCATAGGTCCGACCTCGGGAAATGAAAAAAGTGTGTTGTAACATGCCAAGGTCTCCCTCCGCATTTTCCAGAACTTTTATTCGCGACCGCGAATAACACCTCATAACCCCTGAAACAAAAACACCACTTGCCGATGAAAAAACACTTCCTCACCCCGCTAACAGCCCTGCTCCTGCTTGCCGGTGGCTTACTGGTGTACGGATGTGAAAAGGACCTGCTTTGAATTTTGTGACACAAAATGGATAAGCAGCATGGAACTGCCACGTAAAGAAAAATAGAAAAAAGCTTTGTATCTTTAACCTCGGCAAAAGACGGTAAAGGTGCGTCCCCCGTTGATATAAAGCCCGGAGCTGGTTGGTTCAAGTAATCAATCAGCTTTGTTTTTTGGTGCCCCCCTCCCACCCTTAGGAACCAGGAACTGCTTCATGGTTGCTTTTTTTCATACCCTAGTACCGGGTCTGCTTCTACTTTTCAAAACATTGTTTCGTACTGCATTATACCTGAAATCCTTCCATTCTCAAAGTCATATCTACCGAATTCAAAACATCTTGCACCATAGTCTTCTGATGGTGAATGGTTCACCTTTTTTTTTATCTTTGTTTCCAGCTCGATTGGCACCCTGTCTGGTATCTTCTTTTACTCTATGCCTATGAGAAAGTGTCTCTGCTTCGTTGTCCTTCTTCTTGCCCTGGCCTCGTGCCAGAAAGGCCATATGGTAACCGTTACCGTCCATGGCAGCGGATCGGTCAGTCCCCTGCAAGTGGCCGATGTGCCTACCGGGGAATCCTGCACTTTTACCATCACTCCCGAGCCGGGCAACAGCCTCCATACCATCAAGGCCAATGCGAGATTTGACCATTCGGTCACCTTGACAAACACGGCCACCACCTATTTGCTTCCCAACATCACTTCCGATATTGCCCTGGATGTTGCCTTTGTTGCCTCACCCTATGTCAAATTAACAGTCGAGCCCTCCGACACCATCCTTCCCTATGGCAATACCTGTATGGTGACCTGGGAAACCGCCAATGTCAATCCGGTATACCTTAACGGGGAAAAGGTAAAGTATTTATCAGGTGCAAATACATACAGGTTGTTTGCCAATATGAAGTATACCCTGACCGGCCACTTTGGTGATTATACCTTTAACGACGAGCAAGAAGTCCAGGTCGGCGACTGGACAACCTCCACCTTTGGCCTCGTCTCATACTATCCTTGGAGATATGATTCATTAGGAAGGTCTAGTTTAGATGGAAAGATTTTGAACCGCTGGGAAGTTGGCCCTGAATTATTAAGTGTAATTACTAATTTCCATAGAGATGGCAGGTATATTAACTCTGATTATCCCACGGTAGTTGTGCAATGGTCGGTCCCTGACAGTAACACTATTGTTATTAACGGCTCAACCAATAAACTTCAAGTTAACCAAGAACAGATGATCATCTCTTATCAAGATAGTTATAATGGGCAGCCAGTTTGGGCTGAAATGATCTACAAACATGCCTCAGACACTCCCACCGATCCCATCTAGCAGCAACCCAAACACAATCCTTGACAAGCCACCCAATAATCCCGCAATAACCCTGAAACAAAAACACCACTTGCCGATGAAAAAACACTTCCTCACCCCGCTAACAGCCCTGCTCCTGCTTGCCGGTGGCTTACTGGTGTGCGGCTGTGAGAAGGAACCGCCACCACCACCTGAGGTGGAACCTGAGCTTCAACCCACCCTGGAGTTGTCCGTGACCCCTGAGGGAGAAATTCCTTATGGGGATGTAGCTACATTGGAGTGGAAAACGACAAATGCCTTTCGATTGTTTATAAACGACGAGAGACAAGACAACTACAAAGAAGGGAACAAAGGAACCGGTAAACTTTTCAAGGATACAACCTATACTGTAAAAGCACAAAGGGTAACATTATTCGCTCAGAAGTCTGTTACCATTGAGGTCGGTGACTGGACGACTTCAACCTTTGGCCTCGTCTCCTACTATCCTTGGAAATATAAAGCACTGCGTATTTCTAGCTTGGATGGTAAAATTCTAGACTATTGGATTCCGGACCCAGAGGTGTTAAGTTGGATTATGTATTTTCATCGAGATGGTAGATACACTGTTTCAAATTATTCTGGTGTGCAATATTGGTTAGTTCCGAATGATAGCACCATCGTAATAAATAATGCAACTAGAAAACTTCAAGTTAACCAAGAGGAGATGATTATTTCAAAACAGATGACTTATAATAACGAGTTGGTTTGGTTTGACTCAATTTACAAACACGCCAGTGATGTCCCCAATGATCCCGACTAGCAGCAACCCAAACACAATCCTTAACAAGCCCACAAATAACACATCCTGCTCCCTGACACAAAACACAATGCCGATAATATAAGATGAAAATACATATTGGGATTATATATCTAACTTCAAAAGAAAATCAAAATCAAATGAGATGAACAATTGGGAAAGTTGGTTAAGTATAGGCGGTTTTGCGATTGCTTTGTACACATTGGTTTTCACGGTGCGAAAGTATCGCAAGCATGAGAAGCGCCTCAATGAACAAAAAGTAGCAATAAATAATTATCAACTGAAGAAGATACAAGAAGAAGAGTCGGCCGCACTCAAAGCCGTGATAAAGGGTAATATTGTTTCGCATACCAAAGGGAGCGATCAATTGAGGGTGTTTAACACAGGGCAGGCAAATGCGACGAATATCCGCATAGAGATAATTGGCAGCAGGGACGGCCTGATGGTTGAAAATTTCGAGAATATTGAAGTGCTCAACCCTCAAAGAGTATATGACTTTGTTATACCTCTCGCATCTAGACATGTAAATATGGTGCAAATAAAATATACATGGGACGATGCTTCGGGAAAGAACCGAGAGAAAACCGAGTACCTTCAGGTCGTATAGTCTTCAAAAAATTATGTACAGATATCACGTTTCACGACTCCCTCTCGAATCTAAATTCATTCTCTAACAAATACAGATTAATAGCAATGGTTTGTTTCCTTCTGACGCTTCTTTTTTCGTTTCTATAATAGATACGAATAGAAACAAGAATGATTGTATATCAATGACTTAGCAAAATTTTGTTTCTATTCATAAAAAAAGTGCTATAAGCGTATTTTTGGAAGCTGAGTAATGCCTCCGGAAATAGAGGTCTTGCTGTTATGAGATTTGATGGAAAGTATCCCGAAATATAGAATTTTGTGACACAAATAAAAGGAGCTTCAATAGTAACCTTAACAGAACAACAACCTCTGCTGGTATATACTGAAACTCCAATATTGGCTTTATATCAACGGGGGCTGTGCCTGATCCGTCTGTTGCCGTTGTAAAAATAGTAATAATTATTTATCAGTGTAAATAATCACTGAGGCAGATAGTACTAAAGAGAGGACCCGGCAGGCTTGTACTATTTCCCGACAAAGGGGGTAATTTGAAATTATACCCTTTAAGAGCCATAGGTAGACGCCAGGGAGCATTTATTGTAAAAACAGTTCTCTGAGTTTTTCTGCTTCATTCATTAGCTTCTCCGGATTAGTATTCTTCAATTTCAGGAGGTTGATAAGCTTCCATTGAACAGATGGATATTTTTCAAAATATGAGTATTCAAAATGTTCCCAATCCGGTTCTGCCATTTCAAAGCCAATCAAGAATTGTTTATCGTTGTCATTCAGTAACCCGTTGACGCTTATAATAAGTTTGTTACGAGTTTCCTCATACTCTTCGTAGGTGAAGGGTATATCCATCATACCCTCAAATTGATTATGAAGTGCTTCGCGTTGATCGATAAAAACAGGACCAAGTGATTCGTGTATCGGACGATCACTGCCCAGTAAACAAAACAAAAAGCCCTCTTTCGCCTCCAATATTGGCATGTCCATATATTATAATGTGTATGCCTTTTAAAGATCTTTTGGCTCTGTCAGATATTGCTTTCAGATGAGTATTAATATTGGAAATGCTCGTCTGCCTGTCTTCCAAAGGATGGCTAGCCTCCATGTACTGCAAACACTCCTTCATCGTTAATAATTGGCATCATTCTCAACAGAAGCTCTACCTTTTACGCATAGTTGTTATTCATAATCCGCCAGTTCTCTTGGTATTGTTATGTCATATTTACCGATATATTTTCCATTGGAAGCACATACACGCTTGCCGCTTCCCAATGCTACTACACCTGTGTTTATAGCTTTAAACCAGGAATGGCCTGACTTCTCTGCCATATATAGAAACAATCTCTTGACCTTTACCGAGGTACATGCCTCAAGAAGCTCCTGTACCAGTTTTGGGCGCAGCGTAGTCAGCATCTCCATCACATAATATAGGTCCATCAAAGAATAATTTACCGGGGAAAGGTGCAGGCATTCCATGAATGCCCTCTCGGGAGAAGACAAAAGCACGTGGCTCCCATCTATCATCATCATCTCCAATCCAACCTCTGTCTCTCCAAACACGGACGATGAGAAATACCTGACAGACATATCCCATTCCCCTTTTTCAAACCATGATGGGATCCTTTGATTTTTCGATGAAAAGATATACGCCAAAGGTTTGCCCATTGCTACAAAATGGGAATATCCGCGCACATCGAGAGCTGTAGAAGCACCAATATGAATCCTTTTATCAAGCTGAGAGTTATAGGACGAAAGAATCGAGTATACAGTAGGGGTCTCCCCGGCAAACTTATATATGCCTTGCGAAATTCGTTCTATCCAGCCACTGCGCACATATGAAGTTTGCTCCTTCCTGTCTATTCCGTTTTTTGAAAGCCAGGAAGAAAATAACACAGCATTGCGTGGAACCTTCTGAAGGATTAGTTTAATTTTTGTTGCCATAGCGGTAATAATTACCGCAAAAATACATTAAAATAAACAAGGAATAGGGTATAACGAAACGTTATACACTCTCTCCCCCGGCAATCAGACATTAACCACCGTCAAATTCCCGACAAAGACGTTTTTCCTAGTAGATAACGGTAAAAAGTTGATTATTTCACCAAACTCATCAACTGTTTGTAGTTGGACACCACATCAAATTTTACCTTGTCGCTGCTGATTGCCTGGAAGTGTTTTCGGGCGCAAGATATTTTTGCTGACTCCACCTCCCTTAATTCCATTGTAGATATATCTCCCTTGGTCTCTGCCACGAAATAGACATGCTTCACGGTACCCTCGTTGAATGCGATGGCCCAGTCGGGATTGTATTTCCCCACCGGTGTGTTGATGTAAAAGCCCTTGGGAAGCTTCACGTAGACGCTCACCTCGCTACTGATATCCAATTGTTCGGCAAATGGTTTTTCCACCGAGGGAGAGTCGAAGATCACGTAATCGTACAAGTGTTTATTTGCCGCTATTGCGTTCACACCGAGCTTACCTTTCAGAGTAGGTTCCGTGAAGATCTCCGTACCGAAGCTATCGTTGAGCTTGTTGTAAGCGATATGCTGGATGATCACTGTCGCCTTCTCCTCGTTGATCAGGTTGGAGCATTTGAGAATAAACTCCTCTGGATTGAGCATGAACTGGTCGAACACCGGTTTCTCGATACCGGTCAAGATACTTACCACCGTATTGCGGGTCAGTCCGGTCTCAGCCACCACCTTGCCAACAAGGTCGTACTTCACGTTGCCGTTTACTGCAGAGTGTACATCAATATGACTCGACGATTGTTGCTTGAAACCCTCACCTATTTCTAACGATTCCTTTGACTCAATCTTTTCCAAAGCTCCCGAGGTGACGGTGAAAAAGATCCTCGACACGTGTAAATGGTTGTTCAGTCGCTGAATCGCTTTGCGTACCAACTCCTCCGTCTCGAAGTCCACCACATAGGCCGTCTTCGTGTTGATGTTCGCCCACAGTTTTTTAAACTCCTCCCGGTTGAACTTCTGTTCATCGAAACGGAGTTCCACGTTGTTGTCCCGTGCATTCTCGGGAGCAAGCATCTTCGGGTTGTACACCGAATCGAGGATATGCATCACCGACTCCCTGCTGGCTTCCACCTCCTCCGGCAGTTGGAAGCTGCCGTTCTCCTTGTCCTCGTAGTACTTATCGGTCAGGGTCCCCGCCTTCACATAACCATAGCCCGCCAGGCTCTCGTAGAGTACCAGGGCCGCCTCCTCGCTTACCGGATAGGGATTACCCTGTTTATCTGAGAGCACCTTATCCTTGAACAACGCGGGAGAAACTTTCTGTGGCCGGTCGGCAATCACCTCGGCAATCTCGGTCTGTAGTGCTTTCGCAAACCGGTCGTAGCTCTCGCTCGCGATCACCGTCAGCTGGTTGATGTGATGCACCTCGCTTCCCAGAAAATTGGTATCCATGCGCTCCCCCTCCTGGTTCACACACAGGCGGAGTCCCCGTCCCACTTCCTGCCGTTTGCGGGTTTCCGCATCGCTCTGTTTCAGCGTGCAGATCTGGAACACGTTCGGATTGTCCCATCCTTCGCGCAACGCAGAGTGAGAAAAGATAAAGCGTACCGGTTCACTGAAAGAGAGCAGCCGCTCCTTGTCCTTCATGATCAGGTCGTAGGCATCGGTGTCCACACTCTCCCGGGTGCTTCTTTCCACTTTTCCGTCCACGAACTGATTCTTCCTTTTGTCGATGGAGAAATATCCCGCATGTGTTTTGTCTGCCGTGATCGATTGCAGGTAACTGATATAGGCATCTTCGCCAATTTTCAGTTGCAGGCTGTTCACCACATCGTCGTACTCCTCCTCGAACATATCCGCATAGGAACCGTTAAACGCATTGCCGGAAGCATCGTACTGCTTGTATTTGGCCACTTCGTCGATAAAAAAGAGGCTCAGCACCTTAATACCCCTGAAGTAAAGCATTCGTTCACGTTCGATATGCGACAGGATGGTCTCCCGGATCTGGATCCGGCGAAGCTGCTGCTCATTCACCGCCCCCTTTACATCGCCGGCATAGAGTTTTGTTCCGTTCTGAAAAGTGACAGAATTATCTCTGCCGTCGATATTTGTCACGGTGAATCCATCCCGGTACTGTTCAAGCGACCCCGATCTGTCGTACAGATTATGCCCAATTTCTACCTTCCGAACAACTGCTTTTACACCAGAAGATTGCTTCACTTCGAACCCAAGGTTTGCAGTGGGGTTCTTATCCTTGAAAAGGTTAATGCCCTCCAGATAGAGATACCCTTCTGTTGCGGTAGTACCTGTCTGGGCAATCCCTTTCACCGCAATTTTCTTAACCAGCTTCTTGTTGTACGCCTCCATCGCATCCAGCCGGTAGATCAGGTTATAGAGACTGTCCTTCTTGTGTGTGGCCGAATAACGCAACGTGAACAGCGGATTGAATCCCTTAAGGTTTTCTTTGGTTTGTTTTCCTTCCACCGATTGCGGTTCGTCGATGATCAGGATGGGATTGGTTTTGGCAATCACATCGATCGGCCTGCGGCTGCGGAAGCTATCCAGTTTCATGTAGATACGCCTGGCATCCTTTCCCCGGGCGTTGAACGCCTGGGCATTGATGATCATCACGTTGAGCGAGTTGTCGCTGGCAAAGCGGTCGATCTCGGTCAGCTGGGACGAGTTATAGATAAAGAACCGGATCTTTTTTCCGTAGTCCTCGGTGAAGTGCTCCTGCGTGATCTGGAACGATTTGTAGACCCCTTCGCGGATGGCGATGCTCGGCACCACGATGATGAACTTGCTCCAGCCATACCGCTTGTTAAGCTCGTACATCGTCTTGATGTAGGTATAGGTCTTTCCCGTACCCGTCTCCATCTCGATGGTCAGGTTGTACCGTCCTTCCAGCGCCGACGATGGCGGGATCTGGTGCATCCGTTGAATCTTACGGATGTTATCCAGGATCATCTCGTCCGTCAGTTGCGGAACGATCTTATGGTTCTTGAATCCGGTAAAATCGTATATCTCGCCCTGTCCCAGGGTGTCGCCCCGGTCGATCAGGTAATTGATTTCCGATAAACAGGGCTGTCCGGCAAACACATCGCATACCGCCTTCGCTGCCTCCTCCTGGAACTTCTGGTGTTTAAATTTCAGTTTCATCGCTTCTAATCTCTTTGTGTCTTTGTGTTTTAATGTCTCAACTATTCGGGAATTCCGAATAGTTGAATTAAATCACCTTAATGGTTGTTTCAGGAGAAAGTGTCTTGAATATCTCAGTCACGTTGATCTTGTCCGGACTGTTACGGAACGAGCTGTCGCGGAACACCACCCGCAACGGTTTCCGTCTGGCAATCTCCCGGATCACCTCTTCCGGCACATGCTCTTCAAAGCAGGCCACCAGATCGGTATCATTCACAAAGTGCACATCCTTCCCACCAATCTTTTCGGTGATGTGGGGCAATGAGAGCGGCACACCCCAGTCGAGCAGTACGCCATACAGCAGGTCGATATCGGTGCGGTCATCCTTGATGTTGCTTTCCAGTTCCAGAAGCATCTGCTGGTTATATTGAGAGGGACTGTAATAGACATCCTTCATGTTGGTGCTGTCCACTTTCAGTACCCGGAAACCGGTATCCGGAGTTTTGTGTTCCTCATCCTTGAACAATTCTCCCTCTTTTGATTTTGCATTCAGCTCCTCTTCAATCTTTTTCCCGGCCCTGCGGATACGCTCTTTCCCGATTTCACAGATGTTCTTGTATCCCGCCTTGTATGCCTCTGATTTAGGATCGGTCTCTTCCGGCAGCTGCACCATGATAAACTTACGGTTACCACCATCTTCCGCGTTGAGTTGCATAACCGCATGAGCGGTAGTTGCGGAGCCGGAGAAGAAGTCGAGGATAATACCTTTATTTGATAAATTTACAAATCTAATCAGTTTTAAGATTAAACCATATGGCTTTGAATACTCAAAATAGGTATTTGTATCAAATAAAGCTTTCATTCCTGCTGCAGCATCAGAATTCAAAATATCTAAAATTAGATTTTTATATGGTGCTGCCCTTTCGATAGGTTTGTTTTCATTATTGACCTTTAAATAATTCTTATAACACACCGACCAACCACTTTCCTTCTTATCAGATTCTCTAAATTCTAAAAATTCGTTTTCTTGAGCCCATTTTATTTTTTCTTTACTCCATTTCCAAATCCATCCATCATTTTTATATTTAATTCTACCATTTGGATATGTAATTGTGCCATCAGGACATTCAATACCATAATTCAAACTTTCACTATATTGCAAGCCACCTCTATCCAAATTATCTATATAATAAGGACCTCTCTCCTCAAAATATTTATCTTGATACTTATATCTATTTATATCATAGGATGTTGTATTCCGTGAAAAAACACTTAATATATTATTTTGTTTTGTATAAACAAGTATATATTCGGTAATAGTTGCAATTGTTTTTGCATCAGAAGCCCCAGTTTTCTTTTGCCATATTAATTGTGCTACAAAATTCTCTTCCCCAAACACCTCATCACAAATCTTACGAAGATTATGTACCTCATTGTCATCAATTGAAATAAAAATCACGCCATCATCCGTTAACAGGTTACGGGCTAATTGCAAACGGGGATACATCATGCTGCACCAATCAGAGTGAAAACGACCGTTAGACTCAGTATTTTTAAACAGCCGGTTTTCTTCCTCATCGAACAGGCCCATCTCTTCCTCGTAATCCTCTTTCGAGACTTTGAAGTTGTCGCGGTATATAAAATCGTTCCCGGTATTGTAGGGGGGATCGATGTAGATCATCTTCACCTTGTTCAGGTAGGAGTTTTGGAGGAGCTTTAGCACATCGAGGTTGTCGCCTTCAATATAGAGATTCTCGGTAGTGTCCCAGTTCTTGCTCTCCTCTTTACAAGGTCGAAGTGTCTTACGAATGGGACGGTTTCCTTCAATGATGGATTGCTTCTTCCCCACCCAGGTGAATTCGTAGCATTCATCCCCATCGACCACCTCATCGGATAACAGCTGCTTTAATTGGTCGAAGTTCACGGCTCGTTTCAGTTTGCCGTCGGCATCTTTGGTTTCGGTAATGGCACTCGGGAAAAGAGCGGCTATCTTGTCGATATTTTTCTCCGTGAAGTTCACGGTTTCCTGCTTTAATTTTTCCATTGCAGATGATTTGTATCTCTATTGTATTAATTGCTTGATTGATTTTCTTACACCCTTACCAGACGCATCAGGGGTTCGAATGAATAAAGGGCTGCCCTTCTGCCAGACGGTTCTTCTTTCTGAACCAGGTATCCTGCATCCAGCAATCTTTTGATGATATTGCCTGCAGTAGCAGTAGGAATTCCTGTATTCCTGATAAATTTATTGTTACGGAATACAGGATTGGTGAAAAGAAAGTCCAAAATCTCCATGTTCCATTTTGAAGCCAGCAGTTTGACAAACTCCGACTTCATCTCCTCATAGAGGTTGTATATCTCTTCCGAGATATCCAGGTTGGATATTGCCTGAGCTTTTACTGCTTCCAGAAAAAAACGAATCCATTCGTTCCAGTTCCCTGTCCTGGATACGTTTCTCATGGCTTCAATATATTCTTCATTGTGCTGATCAAAATAATCACTGATGTAAAAATAGGGTTGTGACAACATCTTTTCCATCCACAGATGCAACGTGATCAACATCCTTCCTATCTGTCCGTTTCCATCCTGAAACGGATGCAGGGCTTCAAACTCGAGATGGATGATGGCCGTTTTCACTAGGGACGGGAGTGAGCTGTCCGATATAAAGTGCATCAGTTTATCCAATCCTTCCTGCAAATGTTCGGGACTGATGGGAACATATTCAACGTTCCTACGTGTTTTATCAGCAAGGAAATTCTGCGATGTTTTGAATTCCCCAGGCGATTTGCTGGCACCCCTACCGGCATAAAGCATTTGCTGGTGGAGTTGTTTGATAAAGTTCACATTGAATTGGTACCTGGAATCCAGAACCTGTTGCGCGTTCTTCAATGCACGTTGATAAAGGACTATCTCAATCACATCCGATTTTGCCTGTACCGAAGCGGTTCCGTCATCATCTGCCTCATACTGCATGATCTCATCCATTGTGCTGATGGTCCCTTCGATTCGCGAGGAGAGCAGAGCTTCTCTGTTACGCATCGGAGCCAGTAGAATCTCATTGTTATGCATATTTTTCAGCATCTGGTCGTAACGTGCCAGTGCATCGGTGGCACTTAACAGTTCACTGATAAAGAGGGAGTAATCAATCTCCTTCGGCGGAAATGCTCCATAATGATATTTGACGGAATCTTCTGTATTGTATTGCATAACAAAGAAAATTTGCAGTTTGACAACAAAAATAGCGTTAATTATGTAACGTACGCAATTTCTTTACAAATATTACTGTTAAATTGTTGTCTAAATGTCTTGTCTCCGAAACATGTACTCAAACTTATTTGAATTATCCCAATAAGACTATACGAATTGTTTTAAAAACTTCAGTGCATGTTCTCTGTCAAGAATTTCATGTATTTTTTGGTTTTCATAGCTACGTAAACAACGATAGCAGGAAGGAGAACATTTACAAGTATCCAGTAAATTTATTGCTCTCTTTATTACTGCTTTTAATATTTCTCCATCTTCTGTTACAAGACGTCTTGAATGTCCTGCACCACCCGGAACAGCATCGTATATTATAATCTTATGTTCCATTTTCCCATTTGTTTTCTTATAAGTTAAGCATGCCTTAATATCTCGTCTTTCAATGCTGAACTCATGCGCAAAAGAATTAAGTAGAGCATGCATTACCGACAACATTGTTGAATAGTCTGAAGTATCACATTCAAAGGATATTTTTGCCACATCTGTTTTAAATTCATGATGCAAGCTATATCTTATGAGTGAAGTATTACTACATTTGCCTTTTCCAAAAGGATTATTATGACTCTTATTATTCTTTTCTATTCGAGCAACACCTGGTCTGTAGTCTTCATATTCTGATAATTTACTTGCTTCGTCGCTTGCGATTGAATATCCACATTTTGGGCATACGTAAAAAAAGTCAGTAGACTTAACCACGAGAGAATCGTTCGCAGTGGATTCAACCTCTAATTTGATATTTTCAAATTCATATTCATATTTACTAATTGGATAAGCCGTTTCGTCACCAATATAGATGGCATCTGTTCTATATTTACGTTCTTGTGAACGAAGCGGGACGTTTTTTATTTCCTCTTCTGCGATAAAACCTGCCCTTGGCTCAATACTTTTATAGAAATCTCTATTTTTTAGTATATGGCCACAAATGGCACACGGTATTCCATCTGTACCTATTGGCATTTTCGAATAATTTATTTCATCACAGATTGAGCATTTTGAAAAATATCCAGTCTCAAAGTCGCTCATTTCGCTTTTGTTTACAATAGGTTTTCTAATGTAACGACTTGTATATAAGCCACCATCGGCAACCACTTCAGATGACGGTGCATATTCGGCAATGGCAACTGATAAATCGCGACTTAAGTTTAATGATTTGAAACTTTTTGCAGCAATATTCTGAGTTAATTCTACAGAATCAACAGGAAAACCATATTTTGGAAGAATATTACCTCGAACCAGAAAATCAATCAAATCGTTTTTTTGATACCTTTCTAATTTCCGACTAAATATAGTAGCAGTATCTACATCTCTTGCTCGAATTGCCTTTTCGTATTCCCTTTTTAAATACTCGACATTCTGTTCAAACTCCTTCATGATTTTTGAAAATATTCCTTGCTCACCAATAAATTCTTCTAACCATTCATAACTATTGATGTATTTGTTTTTCAGTTGTTTATCTGTGATTGAAATAGAATTTCTTAATAAATCGGATAATTCAACTGGTTCAGATTTAAGCCAATCAAGAAAACCCAGATACCCCTTTTCGTTAATAAATGGTTTCGCATTATTAGCGGAATACAAATCTGGATTGATTTTTAAGTATAAACTTAAAGCCACGGCGTATATGTGACGTTTTAATATTTTCTCATTATCTAAATTGAACTTTGGTGGATAAATCACTCCATTTATCATTTCTATTGGACTATCGAAGAAAGTAAAATCATGAGAACGTAACCTTGCAAATGTCAATGCAAAAGCGGCTGCATCTATTCTTCTACCTGCACGTCCGACTCTTTGTGCATAATTCGATGCGAGAGGTGGAATATTTCGCAAAAATACTGTTTCCAATTCTCCGACATCAACCCCCATTTCAAACGTCGTAGAACAAGAAAGAGCGTTAATCTCTTTTCGAATAAATTGTTGCTGATAATCTAACGCATCCTTTTTTGCAAGTTGAGCAGTATGTTCCTTAACAAATAAAGGCGATACTTTTTCACTTTTATATAACATTGCATAATAATTGTCGTTGCAAAATTCTTCGGAGTTTAATCTTTCCAGTATTCCCTCACAACCAATTTGAATACAATTATTGCCTATATTAAATTGAGTTACTTTACCGCACTTTTTACATTTCCAAAGAACTGCATTATTCCCTAAATTGACTTTGAAATAATTTGCGGGAATAAAATAACCTTTACCATCATTTGTTTGAAGTTTGAATTTGTTATTGTCTGATACCAAATAATCCCAGTAGTTACCTAAAAACTCAACTGCTTTATCACCATCTAATTGGAGAATTTTTGTTGTGAGCCATAATTTATTCGAACGATAGTATTTTTTTTCTCCGCTTTTCAATATTCTTGGAGTAGGCATGAAACCTTGAGAATTAAAAACAGAATCATCCTTGTACTTAGTTATAAATTTCTGATATGGTGTATAATACAAGTATTCCCTGTCATTTGGATTTATATCTGTTATTTTGTCTGTAATAATTGCAGCCGATCTTACAATTTCAAACGCGAGGAAATTTAGGAAATTCTTTGCATCCTGTTTGGAAAGATTAAAATTTTTGACAACCACCTGAATAATATCATCGCTATTTCCAAGATATTCAAAAGAGATTTTACCCAATGAAACGAGTGATGTATCTCGATTGCAATTATAAAGCTCATTAAGGACAGCAACCCATGCATTACGCCGATTTTCGGTAATTGACGATTCTATATGGTCGGAATTGCTTTTACGAAACAAATTCAATCCTGAATAATAATTGTCAAGTACGCTTACAAAATCACTAATGTTCAGACCTTCTTTATAATTGCTTTCTTCTTGTGTAACTACATTCCAAATTCCTCGTCGACGTAAAAATTCTTTATAAGATTCACTTAAATAGCAAGCAAATTTTGCAGCTCCCTGACGGCTGTCTGAGAAAATTAGAAATTGACTCCCTGTTCTTGATTTAATTTTTTTCTTTTCGACTTTTTGTAAAAATGGATTAGTAGTTGATTGTTCTTCAGCGTTTTCTTCAACATCAAATTTATATTCTGGTATTTGTTCGTATAAAGAGGTTGCAATAACTGCTGTGGCTGCATCATACCCCAAATTAAATCGTCTCAAATGTCCACCACAATTTAAACAATTATCTTTGGGCGATTTAAAAATCTTTATTTGTTGAGTGTTTCCACAAGTACACCAACTATTATGAGCCTCGTCCTCTTCCACTATTGCACCGCAGTTTTTGCATAAATAAAAAACTTTATCTTCATTTTTCTTCTTCGCTTTTATCTTGATTTCATTTTTACCGTTTTCTTCCTCTTCTTCAAATAAATTTTGGTTGTATTGCACTTGATAATAACTCAGTTCATCCAAATTACTTGCTATAAGCAGTTTACCATTTGTTACCTTTCCAAGAATAGCAATTTCTCCACAATCTTCACAAACAGCAATTTCAAACATTTTTGCTGTTTTTTCATATGCAATAGGAAAATGGTCTCTTCTTATTAGCGACAAACTATTTTTGTAGTCAAGTGCTAAATAACAGCCATCTAATGCTTTGAGAAAATAATGATATCGGATATCAATGAGCGGTTTCCCATTTTTTCTTGCTTTCGCACACAACGCAATAAATCTTACTGCTTCCTGGCTTGTTATTTCAAGAAGTTCGGCAAAATCACTGAGTTTTAATAAACTGCCCTTGCTTCTCATTTTAGCATAAAAACTCGAAGAAGAAATGATATCATATAATACTTCTGCCTCTCCTTCCTCTCTTTCTTTAGAGTATTTGAAATCAAGGTTGTACTTATCTAAAATATCATTAAAGAAATTTTCCTCATTTGCTAAGTCAGTAAATAATTGAATCGGATATTGATAAATTTTAGATGACTTTTGTGAGTTATCACGATAGGCTGTTATTATCTCATCAGTGGTATAATTACAACCTGTTAATCGTTCCGCAAATTCAACGACCCTCTCATTACTTGATGGGCTACCATCTCCTAATGTTGCTGATGTTAGAATAAATTGAGGCTTTCTTTTACCGGTTATCCTGCCTTTTAATCTTCCCATTAGAAATGCAGTTTCAATTCCAGTCGCCCCTGCATAAACGTGCGCCTCATCCAATACTACGAATTTGAAATTGGAATTACTGAATATTGAATCATCGCCTGGTCGAAAAAGCATGTGTTCTAACATGGCATAGTTTGTAAACAAAATATGGGGTGGGTGTTCCTTCATCCTTTCACGGGACACCTCCTCATTTGGCAACCTCTTTCTCAATTCCGGATATTTTTCGTTGGCATACATTGCTTCATAAAGCTTAATTGCATCCATTTCTCTATTTTCCGTACCACCATTATAAACCCCAAAACGAATATCAGGGTATGCCATCAGAATTTCACGCAGTCCTTTAATCTGGTCGTTTGCCAATGCATTCATCGGGTAAATGAAAATTGCCCTGACTCCATCATTCAGTTGCCCTTTTTCTTTTTCTCGGAGTAATTCGTTGATAACGGGAATCAAAAAACAATTTGTTTTACCACTCCCAGTACCTGTTGATACTACTAAATTTTTTCCAGAGACAATTTTCTCAACAGCCTTTTCCTGATGTAAATACAAAGGTCGGGAAATGGGAAGTTTTGGTGGGTATTTTTTTTTGCTTTCCAAATCTCTAAAAAGTGGTGACAACGTTCCATTATCAATCAATTCTTCAATTGATTTCCCAGATTTAAAAGAATCTTTTATTTCAACGAATGGTCCGTTTGAAACAGTTTTATCTAACTCTTCAACTAATTTTTTCTGCAGATTTTGATTGCGAAAATGAAAGGTAGTACTGATATAACCAATGTACTCTTTCTTAATTTCATCTGCTGCTTTTGCCGGATTAAACATCTTCTTCTTCCTTAAATTTGTAAAGTATTATTTCATCATAACGATTGTCCTGCTTTTGAATGTTGCAAATACCCTTACGCAATTTATCACAGAATAAGTTACCAATATTAATTTCTCTTCCTTCCAAACCAGCTGCCAGCCATAATGTGTTATTGTCTCTTAATTCAATTCTTACAGGATTAATAATATCATAAGTCCCTTTTTCATTTATCATGGTGTTTAACACTCTTGTATTACCATTTTGGTCAATTACATGCAATCGTCCAAAATAATAGATAGTTTCAGAATCTTCTAAATACTGCAATTTGTCAATAAAGTAATTTGGAATAAAGGGAATCCATTCGGATTTTTTGCTGTTAAAACAATTTGCGCTTAACAACCTTATCTTTTTGTACTTAAATCGAAGTTTGTCAGGTGAGCCAATCAGCAATTCCCCCTCAAAGATTAGTTGATAATTTTCTGCTTTTGAGAAGATATTTTTGTCTTTAATTTTTACCTGAATTTTACATATATCTTCATGCAGATTCCTAATTTCACAGGTCTTACAATCGATTTTAGATCGAAAATTATTATCAGGTGATTTAATGATAAGAAAAAATTCATTGTTTTTATCTCCGATAAAAGTATCTTCCACATTCCAAAGCACTTTTCCATCAATGTATGACAATGGATTTGCAATAAAATGCTCTTTTGTGGAAACAGTAAAAATTTCAAAAATCTCTTTCCCATAAACAATACAAACAGAAATATCTGTTATGCCCTCATTGGCATAAATTGCCCTTCCGATTTCAAATTTTCCATTTTGATTTTTGATAATTTCAAATGATTCTCCATTTACCTTGCCCAATATTGTAATGTCATCATTTTCATTGGGATTATCAATTTCTAATATATCCCCATTTGCTAAAAAATCTTTATACCATAATTTTCTGTTAATGGGTTCATTGTGCCAATCATTGTTGTTTATTCTCCATCTTAGATATGCAATTTTTATCACTAGCATGCCATCATTGATTGGACATTTTATCTCATTATCTTGTTTGCTCCACGTTAATACTATATCTTCATCACCATTGTATACAGTTAGCTTTCGCTCAATATCACCGTAATAAAAAGGATGATTAAACTGTATTTTAAGATTCGGCATAACAATTAATGTTTCTCTTAAGATTGTTAATTCTTTTTCGTAGGAATATAAAATGATTTCGGTTGGATTATTTTCAGGAATCAAACCCATTACTTTTAAACCAAAATGATAGCAACCGCTTTCAATTCTTTCAAAGCCAAGTTCGTGCAATTTATGAGCTTTATCATCAATTCTCAATTCTAATGCTTTCAAATTGGTATTTTCTGGAATCAACAATTTAACACCACCAGAATAGACCATACAAGAAATATCATCAAAGAACCATTCTACATTTTGTACCTCTCCAATCAAACAAGGAGTCTTACCTATGCTTGCTGTTTTTGTCTTATCTACGAAAAAAACTTGTTTTATTTCACCCGATAAACTTTCACCTGCTTTAGGATATATATTATATAAATTAGTTCCATATGTTGTCAATTCGTTTGGTACACTTTTTAACGCATCAATGTCCTTGGAATATACGAAATAATTATTCGGCTTATTTATTTGACCTAAAACTTCTTTTTCTCCCTCAAATAAAATAAACTCCCTATGTAATGATGTCGCTTTGTTTCTTTCTGAATCAAAAATTATCTTATGATTTTCTTTAATTTCAACTCTCAGATTAATTGCATCAGAATATTTCAACAAATCATTCAATTCCAATTCAATTTGTTTTGTCGCAACAACTAATTCGCCACGTTTTGTTTTAATTTCTTCAGAACGAATCTGTTCTCCATTCACAAAAACCTTAAGCGACACAATGCTGTTGTCATCATCCAGTCTGATTGAAGGAATGTAGATAAAAACAGAACTATCGTCTCTTATATATTTCGCAACAATATCTCCTTTTGAAACAGTTGGAACTCTCCTTTTCCGGTTTGTATCACCAGATACTTTCTCAGATTCAGATTTATTTTTCCACCATTCTACGATGTAATGTTTTAATCTTGTGTCTTCGTTAATCGGCTCTTTATAGAACAATTTATTGATATGAAAAAGCGTATCTTTTATAAACTCAACAAAATCAATGAATAAATCCTCATTCAGAGCAAAAGACCGTAAACCAATTTTAATAGAATATACACTTGAGCCGATAGTAACTTTTTTGTCTTCACGATACCCATGACCTAAAAAATTTGCGATTTCTGAGGCAAATCTTTCACATTGCCATTCGTCATCATTAGTAAAACCAAAATCCAAATCATTTTTGAAAATATTATAACATAGGTCATAAAATGAAAAAATACTATTCTTCGGAGCAAATGAATGCATCATCAGGGTTGAATAGTACTTTTTGCCTGTCAAAACAATAGGAATTAAGTGTTTTCTTCCCAACTGCGAGATAACATCTGTAAAAGCTTGATATAACTTTTGGTTGATATAATCCTCATTTATTAGATGTTTGGATATATAATCCCAAAAACGACTGTTTTCTTCGGTGTCGTCTTTATTATTAAAATCCTTCCATCGTTTTGCAATTTCAACAAGAGTGGCAAATATTAATTTATGGTAATTCTCTTCAAACACGTTACCATAAGAAAGAAGAGAACTACATAAAAGACCAACATTTTCAAGCAGTGCTGAATACTCATCTTCAGTAAAATCATAGTTGCCTAATAATTTATTCTCTGCGAAAATTCTGTCTATTTTTTGAAGCAATTCGGATATGTCATTTTTTTGCACATCTTTGCATGGTATTCTACGCTTTTGGGGAATTGTCCATAACTGGTCATCTTCAGCAATTTTTTCATTTGAAATAATATGAGGATTTATTTCAACTTCAATATTTTCAGTACCATTATTGCTTTCAGGTTCATTAAGTAAAGTGTTAATTGTGACACTATTATCATATTCTATTTGATCATTTACATCAATTTGTGTTTTCTCATTTATATTTTCTTCTTTCACAAATGGTGTTTGTCCCGTTTCTGTTCTTGATTTATTATTTCTTCCACAATCGTTTATGTCTTCTTGAATATTTGAGTTAGTAAAATTGCTAATTTCAGGATTTTTAATCTCAATTGAAGTAACATCAAAAGTGTCTCTCTTACCTTTAGATTTGTGAAGATTTCTTTTTCGTATTAATCGAACAATTAAAAATATAATAGTCGCACTAAATGCGATTAAACTTACCCAAATAGATGACGGATAAGTTTGTGAAAATTTAATTATTTCATTAACGTATTCCATAATAATTGCGTTTATCAGGTTATATTAATTCTTCCAGAGTGTTGATAGAAAATCTTCATCGAGGCAGCGATTTCTCTTTATCGGTTGTATCTAACAACTGTTTCTTCAGTACTTTTATTTCCATCGATATTTGGAGCTGAAGATTGAACTGTATCTCCTTTTTCAGTTTGGCTTCCAGCCGGGCAATCTTGTTTCTGATCTTCTCCGCTTCCTGATTTTGTTCTATCGCCTTAGCAAGTTCTCTGCCGGGTTCTTTTGTCAATTTATTGCCGGCTATCTGGTAGACAAAGTTGTGGTATATGCGTTCCAGGTCGAGTCCGGAGATGGTCAAAGAGACCTTCTCCTCGGGTTGCCAGTCGGTTGAGTAAGTTTCTACAATCCGGGATTTCCCTTTCACGTTCTCATAGGCTTCCTTGAAGTGAATCAGCAAGCGGCATTCGTTTTTAAACCTGAGGAGAAAGAGGATATGCCGGGGAATGGCCTTTGCAATCACCTCGAAGATCTTCTCGTTGCATTCCCTTTTTTTGAGGGTGACGGTCAGCACGTCGATCTGCCGCACCTTATCGCTCGCGTTCACGTTGAGGGTTTCGGCTGTGAGGGTATGGCTCCATACAATCTGCTCAATATCATCGACCATCGCCCTTTTTATGGCGGGAGTCAGCGTGGCATGGGTATAAAAACTCTCTTTGGGGAGCCGGATATCTTTACGGGTGGATGAAGGGAATAGGGTCATGATCAGGTTGATTTGTGTTTCACTACCAGAAAGCAGATCAGTTCAAAATCATGGAGTCCCTTGATGGCTGCGCCCGTAGGTATGGCGTCGGCCGCTGTGAAAAAGCTTTCAATCTCCTTTTCGGTTTTCACCTGCACAATGGAACCAATGGCTGCTTCCAGAAGACGGGAATATCGATCCATCTTCCGGCCATCGTGCGTCTCCAGGTTAAATTGGCGACAGAGATCCAGGATCGGCTCAGAGTGTCCCTTGCAGAGGTGGCGCATCAGGTCCAGCAACTTCTTCGGGGAGAGGTGATTGCAGATCACCTCCTCCCGTGATGAGATGTAGACCATGTAGAATGGATGCAACCGGTTCTGGTTGTCGATGTTCACGCCGTTGCTGATATTCTTCAAGATGTAAAAAACGCCTTCGGGAGCATCATCACTGGCTTCCACAATGGCATGCAGCCCGAATGGAGCGTGGTTGATATCGGGATCGGATTTCATGTATTCAAGCAGGTCGAGCCTAAACTCGTTCAAGCCAAGATCCATTATTGAGATACCACTGTTCATCTCTTCAATATCGACCACTTCATCCATCAGCCGTTGTAGTTGCTGCTTGCGGTATTCCAGATCGCCTTTCTCCTCCTCGCTGATGGGGTTGTCGTCACCCGTGGCGGTCATCACCGAGATCTTCATGCGTGTTTCCACCCTTGCTTTCAGGTTGATGTAATCATCGAGCGAGAGGTCTGGCCAGAAGTTGACCAGCTGGATCACCTCGTTGCGGCTACCGATACGATCGATCCGTCCGAACCGTTGGATGATGCGCACCGGATTCCAGTGGATGTCGTAGTTGATCAGGTAGTCACAGTCCTGCAGGTTCTGTCCCTCGGAAATACAGTCAGTAGCAATCAGGACATCAATCACGTTGTGGTTTTCCGGCATCACCAGTTCTTTCTGTTTGGAAATTGGGGAGAAGCAGGTGAGCACAGTGTTCATGTCGTTCCGCAGACGGGGACAGGTGGAACGCCCTTCCACCGAGCCGGAGATCAGCGCGGTGTTGAGCCCGTATTGTTTCTTTACGTGGGTGCTGACATGCTCGTAGAGGTATTCCGATGTATCAGAGAAAGCGGTGAAGATCAATATCTTCCTGTTATCTCCATTGATGGGATGTTCCATCTTATTGTCGATAACAGAGAGCAGGGTCTGCAATTTATAGTCGTGCTCAGGAGTAATATCATTGACAAAAAAAAGTAGTTCGTGCAGGATAGCACTATCGTGCGACAGCTCGTTAGCCCAGGAAGCGGTATCCATATCGGCCAGGGATATCTTCACTTTTCTTCCCACAAAAAGATCTGTATTCTGGTCATCGATCTCCAAATCGCTCTCACTGACCAATTCATCCACCTGTAACGATTCGGCATAGCTCTTTGAATTTATAGTGTCGAGGGTATCATCAATCAGCTGCTTGATCTTGGTTACGGTGAGACGGAACGAGTGGACCGAGCTTTCCAGCCGTTTCAGCAGGTTGATATTCATCAGTCGCTGGATGCCCTTTTCACGGTCAGATTGACGGAAAAAGGTATTACCCATATCTCTTCCGTACTCTTTCTCGTACTTCTCCTGCCTGCTGGGGAAAACATATTCCGATGGGGTATAGATGCTCAGGTTGAGCTGGGTGAGCAACTCATATATTTCATCGTAGTTGATGGCCCCGTTCTTCTCGGTTAATGACGGGCGGATGGAAATCGGTTTCAGGCGTGTAGGGAAGTTTCCAACCGCGGTTGTATCGTAGTATTTCTGAATGTGTTTCCGGGAGCGGGCGATGGTGACGCTGTCGAGCAGTTCGAAGAAGTCGAAGCTTAACATGCCAAGCAGCGTACTGGTTGTTCGCTGACTGACGTCCAGTTTACTCCACCGGTTATAAGCAGCCTGCGCCTGACGGAAGATATCGTCGATGCCCTGATTCGTTTCCAACAGCTGCTCAATTTTTTCGGGTTCACCTTCGTAGGCAAGCGCCAGTTGGTTGCGCAAGTCAAAGAAGCGATTGTTGACGGGAGTGGCGGAGAGCATCAGCACCTTGGTGCGAACGCCTGTCCGGATTACCTTGTTGAGCAGCTTCAGGTAACGATTCTCCTTCTTCTCTTCATCTCCGTAGATCTGACCTCCATTGCGGAAGTTGTGACTCTCATCGATCACTACCAGGTCGTAGTTGCCCCAGTTGATCCGGTCGAGCGGCAGCCCATTGGACGTGCCATTGTCGCGGGACAGATCGGTATGATACAGCACATCGTATCGCAGGCGGTCCTTGGCAATGGGATTGTTGGTGAGGTTGCTGCGGAAGGTGATCCAGTTATCACCCAGCTTCTTGGGGCAGAGCACCAGCACAGACTTGTTCCGGTTCTCGTAATACTTGATTACCGCCAGGGCGGTGAATGTTTTGCCCAGCCCCACACTGTCTGCCAGAATACAGCCATTGAACTTCTCCAGCTTATTGATAATGGCCAGGGCGGCATCTTGTTGGAAGTTGTATAGCATGTTCCATATCTCACTCGTTTTGAAGCCGGTTGCTTCGTTGGGCAACACATCCTCCGAAAGATCTTCAAGAAACTCATTAAAGATATTGTAGAGGGTGATGAAATAGATATACTCAGGGGCATTCTCACGATAAACGTTTGAAATGTGTTCCACCACCTGATCGGTCACCTCCTGCATCCGTTCTTCATCCTCCCATAACTCGTCAAATACTTCTAGATACTGCGTACTCAATGGAGCAGCAATGCGGTTGATAAGACTAAACATCTGATTCCCCTTCTCTTTTCCCAGATCAACAGTGGTAAAACCGTTCACCGGGGCATAAGCTACCTCTTCCTCCTGACGGAGATGGATAAACCCGCCCATCTGATCGTGGGTAGTATTGGTCTTGAAACGTACCCGCTGACGGATCCAATCGGCACACTCCCGTGCAATTGCCTTTTGTGACAGTTTATTTCTCAGTCGCACCTCAAACTCTGTTCCGTATAGGCTACGCTCCCGGTTTAACTGCGGGATGTAAAACTCCCGTTTTTCCTTGGGCGTTTTCTCCTTCAGAAAAGTGGGCGAGGTGAATATAAAACGCAGCTCATCAATCTCCTGCAACTCTTTCTTCAGTTCCTGATAAGCGAAAATGGAGAAACTGGCCGACGCAACAGAAAGCTTGCTAGCCTTCTCAATCGTTTTGGTTAACTCATCCCCGAGTTTGCAGTTGATATTGTCGATCAATTCCATTTCAAAACAATTTAGTCAACATCCTCATTCTCCTCTTGATCATTGATATATATACCCTCCTCTGCGATTGCTTGTTCACGTACAATTGTTTTGCCCATTGCCTTCTCAATTTTATCTAAGATACGCTCTTTTCTGTCGTTGAAAAATCCATAAAAATCATCCTGATACATAAATGCAGGGTTGACAACATGAGATTGTAGTATTTCAATGAAGTCTTCATCCGAAACACCCACATTTTTCTTTACACGATCCAGATATTTACTGGGAGCATCTCCGCTAACAATACGATTAGTCCTGCCTGACAAAGGCGTTTTGTTGATTATGGAATCGTAATCGCTTCGGGAAATGGCGTTTTCTTTTTTTTCACACCATGCAACAGGAAATATATGGTGAATGTCAATAGACTCAGAAAAGTACGTGCTGAAATCTATCTTGGTGCCCGATAACCAATCACGGGTATTATCATCCATTAAAATAGCATAAATTCCTTTATAGGCAGCACTATTACGCGTTCTCAGTGTATTAAGCCGGGATGGAATAAAATTGGCATCATAGATCGTTTTCGGTTCAGGGCCACCTTTTTTAATCCAATCTACAACCTGTACTATATCCAAAGCATATCTTGTTTCGTTAGCAGAACCATATAGTTCACCAAAGACACCGCACCAGAACCATTGCATTAGTTTATTCTTATTTCCTACATTCTCTATTTCCTTGCCTAATTGTGAGAGAATAGCTGACATAGGAACCAGTTGAGTTGTGTATGGAACATCTCTGGAGTGGAATATATGGTTCTCAACAAGTATTTTTGATGCTTTGATTAATCCTTCTGCAACCTGATCTTTGTACTTCAAATAATCTGTAAGCTCTAAATTCAACATTTCTTTTCTTTTTGCACTTACTGCAGGTATATTGTCTTTCAGACCCAACGAATCCTGATCTACTTTTTTTCTGTATGTAGAGACTAAAGTGACAGCTTGAATGAAATCAATTTCGCTGGTCTTATCCAATACTTTATATGGTTTAAACTGAGATTTAATGTTGGCCCAGTCTTCTTTTAAGTCGAATTCTTCAGAGGCAAATGTAGCAGTAAGCAGTTCAAAAACCGAAAGGGATACACCTCCGGTATTCACTTTTTCAAACACCTGACAAACTGCTTCTTTCGGATTTTCCTTAGTCATTTGAATAACAGGTAGCGAGTAATTGTTAAATCCCAGAATTATTTTTTTGTGAAACTCATTCCAAAATTTTATTCTCTCCTTGTCATACTCCCAATATTCGAAAAAAGAGGGAAACCATGTCTCATACTCATCTACCAGACTTACCGGGTACATTAGATTTTCAAATTCCTTCTCCTGTGTAGTCAAATCCAATACGACATCGCGTCCAATGTTCTCAGTAATAATTTTATTCTCATTGATTGAAAATATTGCTTCTTCAAGATCGGTTCCCGGATCCAAGGCTTTCTGCATGTCGATATAGTACCATCGCTTAATTTCATAACCCTTGGTATTTCTGGTTTTTACAACTTTATTGGACATTATAGCCTGATAGAGAGAGGTTAATCTTTGTTGTCCATCTAAAATCAATAGTTCCGGTTTATTTCCATTTGCAGATGGAGCTCCTTCCACCACTTTTGTCTTGAATCGAACTGATTCATTTCCTGTTTCAAGTAACATCACAGCACCAATTGGAAATGACTTAGCAACACTTGCTAATATGCCTTTTATTCTATTGTCGTCCCAAACCCATCCTCTTTGAAAATCTGGCAATTGGATCTTTCCCATCTCTATGTTCTTTAGTATTTCATAGAGATTGGTTTTTTTGGAGTCAAACGTTTCCATCAAACATCATTTATTAGTTAACTTAAAATAATTCATCTTGCAACTGTAGAAAAATGAGACTATACTTAACAAAGATAATCAACACATTCATATTAAAGACATTATTCAAAGCTTATTACATGTTGCTTATCAAACAAAAGTGTTCTATTGTATCACATTGCCTGACACCTTTACCATGAATAAGCAATTATTCAATACTTGCGACATAGTCCAGCACCTTGCGGTTTGCCCGGTCAATGATTGACCAGTCCGGATCAATATAGGTGTCTGTTGTCTTCAGCACTTGGTCAATATGATTCAGGGACATGGCCACATCATCCTTTGATACATCACACTTGTTCCTGGCAAAGGTTGCCCAGGTGTGTCTGGCCATGTAGAAGAACAGGCCAGGGGCAATATGTTTGATCCGTTTGTTTAGTATGTTGTTAAATTCCTTAAAAGAAACAAAGTCTTTCAGATCCAGGAGCGTTTTCTTGCCTTTGTACTTATCAAGAATCGTCTCCGGAGTGTCCGTCTCTGTAGAGTATATGTGGCCACCGGTCTTACGGATTGAAGGGAGTACATCTGAAGTAACCCATTTCCGGAATAGTTTTGCTTCAGGTTTGCGGCTATCCAGGATCACATCATATAAGCCATCTTCATTAATAAATGTAACCAACTGAGGACCACCGGGTGTTTGAAGGGTATAACTTGAAGTTACCCCCTTTCCAAGGCGTGTTTTTACCTTTGCCGGGTTAGATAGAGCAAGAACCTGGCAAACGTCACTGAGGCAAAATGCCGGCTCTCCGTTGTCGTTGATCACCCGGATCTGGCCGAGTGAATCGTGCTTGATAATTTGGATTAACGAGTATTGCTAGAATACATATTTGCCCATGCTTGCTTCATAAGTTTTGCATGTTCCTCTTTACTTACCCTTAAGTATTTTAAAAAGGACTTTTCCGTACGATGGCCTGATATCGCCATAATAGTGTAAGTAGGAATGCCGCGGAGGTACATGTTCGTACAAAAAGAGCGACGACCTGTATGACTTCCTATGAGGCTGTATTTAGGCACCTGTGTTGACGTAAGGATGCCGCCCACTGTTTTAGTTATTGTTTCCATCTGATCGATTCCTGCGACCTTTGCGACCTCTTTTATGTACTCATTAAATCTTTGGTTACTTAATGGTTTCGGCATTTGATAATTGTATTTCTCCAGCACCTCAATAACTGCCGGATGAATAGGAATCGTGACCTTTTCATTGGTTTTCTGTTGTCGGAATGTTATAAAACCATCCTTAATATCAGTATTACTTATCTTTTCCGAATCGGAATAACGGCAACCGGTCCATGCTAACAACAAAAACCAATCGCGAACCTTTGCAAGCCTTCCAGTTAAATTACAACTACATAAATTTTGTAGCTCCTGCTCGTCAAGGAAAACAGTGTCAATATCTTCGGTAAAAACCTTAAATTTTGAGAGATCGGCCTTGTTTTTTAACGATATAGGGGCTTCATTTATGAATGTCTTAAGAACTTTTATATGTTTGCCTATACTGTTATTAGTAAAACCCAAGCCTTGTAAATACGAAACAAAATCCTCGTAAAACTTAGTGTTAACATCCTCGAAATCAAAGTCTTTTTTCTTTTTCTTTGTGGCGAAACTTTGTAAATGCTTGTATGTTGCAAGATATTGCTGTAATGAATTTTTCGATAAAATACGTCCCGTATCTTTGTCTTTACGCAGATGTGCCGTCTTGATAAATTCATCAATATGTCCAAATAAAGTACTTGGCTTTTCCTCCTTTGATTTGTATTGATCAGGAAAATAAAACTTATCTATGACCTGCTCCAACCATTGCTTAGAGAATTGCTCTTTTGGAATTGTAATAGCAGCATCTAAAATAATGCTTTGCAAATCATCCAACTGCTTTTGACTTTTCAGTAATTCCTTCTGTTCGTTTGTCTGTAGCCGGGGAATAATTATTCTATTGTCTTTCCATCTCTCCGGTGATATAAAGATCCTGGTCTTAGCTCTTAAAGCCATACCATTTCCGTAGACCAGTCTTAATAATATTTGGCTTTTAGATAGTGTTTTATCAATTTTACTTGATAGATAGTAGCTGATTGTTGCCATGTATTTTTCTGTCTTATTAGAATTGCATATAACAAATGTAATATTAAAGAATGACAAAAACATCAATTTTTGTCATTCTAATTGCAATCTAACAATATTTCATGCTGTCCTATGCAATACACGGCTAAGTCTTATTTTGTTGTTTTACAACACTATATATGCAGAATATGTCGATTCTACGTATTATTCAAAAAAAGGGAAATTGCATTTGGGTGGTCCCGTCCGGACCGCTCCAATAAAAGCCAATCAGTTGATAAGAAGCTGGTTGGCTTTTTTTGTACGTCATACACTTGATTTATTTCCCTGATTACTTGGTAATTGGGGGGGTATGAAATTCATAAG
>Ga0334887_1000985_pt1 | contig 40211 bp, 35 predicted proteins | sample GraSluR1_MG_10_FD_207217 | JGI IMG/M metagenome (GOLD analysis project Ga0334887, IMG submission 207217) | Sludge microbial communities from methane-producing bioreactor in Wageningen University, Netherlands - Granular Sludge_18_07-R1 | ecosystem: Engineered > Bioreactor > Anaerobic >...
GAAGGGTTGGCCGAGTCGGCGTCTGGGTCTACGCTTAGCTGCGTTCGGTATGGCCCCATAGCTCAGGGGATAGAGCAGAGGTTTCCTAAACCTTGTGTCGCAGGTTCGATTCCTGCTGGGGCCGCCCGTTGTGAGGTGGGATTTTGTGCTCGCCGACTAGGCAAGACGTCTCGGCTGGTGTGTGGGGTGCCCAGTAGCCAGAGTAGGCAGAAGTTGGCACTTTCCGGGTCCACTATTGCACGTATATTGCACGCGGAGCAGGATGGAACCTGCCGGCGAGCGGAGCGGAGCAGACACGATGGAGACGCGGAGGGCAGACCCTCGGTACAGACGTGGCTTCGGTGCGATCCGGAAGCTCCCATCGGGGCGATTCCAGGCGTCCTACGTCGGTCCCGACCAGGATCGGCATCTGGCGGATGACACCTTCGCGGCCAAGGCGGACGCCGAAGGCTGGCTGGCCTCTGAAAGACGCCTCGTGGACTTGGACGAGTGGGAACCACCAGAGGAGCGCAAGGAGCGTCAGGCGCGGGAAGAGTTCGCGGCGGCGCTCACTGTGCAGTCGTTCGCGTCATCCTGGCTACAGGAGAGCGCCGGGCATGGCCGGCTGCGACCCCTCACGGTGTTGGACTATGAGCGGATTCTCGACCGGTACATCCTGCCCACACTGGGGGAGACCAAGCTGCCCGACGTGACCCGCAACAGGGTCAGCACCTGGCATGACGTTACGCTGAGCAGCGCACCGGCGCGGTCGCGTTCCAAGGCCTACTCGCTTCTCAGGGCAATCATGAACGCCGCGGTACGTGAGGGCTTCATACCCAGTTCGCCAGTTCAGATCCGGGGTGCTGGCGCTGCCAGGCGGAAGCACGAGATCGAGCCGGCGTCCCTCGGTGAACTGGACGCCATTGTGTCTGCGATGCCGGACCGGCTCAAACTCGCCGTCCTGTTGGCCACCTGGTGCGCCATGAGATACGGGGAGATCGCTGCTCTGCGGCGCAAGGACGTCAGCCGAGACGCAACTGAGGTGAGGATCGCCCGCTCGGTCAGCTTCCTGCCCGGTGGAGCACGGGTGGGGCCGCCGAAGACCAAGGCGGGTCTGCGGCGCGTGGCAGTGCCGCCCCATGTCGTACCCCTGCTGCAGCAGCATCTGGCAGCTCACGTTGCCTCCGGAGCTGATTCGCTGTTGTTCCCCGGGGCCAAGGGTGGCTACCTGCATGAGTCGGTTCTGTACCGCCACTGGGATCGGGCCCGACGCGAGGCGGGCCGACCGGACTTGCGGTTTCACGACCTCCGCCACACCGGTGCGACGCTGGCCGCTCAGGCCGGTGCGACGACTGCCGAGCTGCAGGCGAGGCTCGGGCATGCGACACCCGACGCGGCCATGATCTATCAGCACGCTGCGCGCCTGCGCGACAAGCAGCTCGCCGAGAACCTCAGTCGGCTGGCGTCCGAGTTGGCGTAGCTGGTGCCGCCGTCGCGTTGTTCTGCCTTGAACCCTCCAGACGAGTCGGGAGTCGTCGCGGCGACCATGCCGTGGGCCGTTGACCACTACGGGTCGTGGCTGTTCACGGTTAGGTGAGGATGTGCAGTCCTCAATCTCACACCGGGCTCGGGCCGAGGCCAGACAGCAAGTCCGCCAGTGCGGGTCCGAGACCTTGTTCGGCGACGTACTCGTCTCCGATCCGCTTCTGGAGGCGCACGACCCGGCGGGCGGCGTAGGGCTGCCAGTAGGCCGCTGCGACAACGGCGAGCACCCCGACGCCCATCATTGGGTGGCCCTCGAGTGTGGTTTGGGTGAACGCCGCGATGGCGTACAGGCCGCGCACCTTGAGCACGAACCGAACGGGCCGGCTCGTACCGAAGACGACCATGAATCCCTGCAGCAGAACGCGGAACGGTAGCTAGGGCAGTGTCAGGACGGTGATCGGCCATTCCCAGCGGGTGGCGCCGCGGACGACCTGGCCGGCCGCGGACACCAGCAGCGCGGTCATCTGGTCTGCGGGCAGGCGGCCGGCCTGCAGCTCGCGCACGGCGTCGCGGGTGACGACGATGTTGTGCCGGCCACTGCCTGCTGCGGCGACACCGGGCATGTCCACCACCCGGACACCCAGCCGTGCGGCGGGTGGTCCGGTTTGACGCATTCGGGCGACGGGGTCGTCCAGAGCTCGTTGCTCCGCCGGGTTCGGCGGGTGGGCGGGTAGCAGCCGCATCATTGCGTTCTGCCCGGTCCGGGTTGGTGCGGCGGCGAGCATCGCCGCCCACACCCCAGTCACTGTTGCGCTGAGGTAGCCGGGTGCCAGGGCCCACATCGCCAGCCCCATCCAGAGGCTGAACGCCAGTGCCGCTGCCGCGGCGATGATCCGCCAAACGGTGATGCCCATCACGGTCTCCCTCCTTCAACTGTGCCCACCGGAAGGGTGGCGGGTGTCCATGAGGGTTCGCCAAATGGGCTTGGGATGTGTGGACAACCCGTCAGTCTTCCACCAGAACGGAGCATCCCGATGAACCTGCCGCCGATCAACCAACTGCCCCTCACCGCCGGGCAACGAAGCCTGTTGCGCGCGGCCCGGCTGATCCGCCACGCCCATGACGAGGCCCGCCGGGACACGATCAGAGCGGGCGGGGTGTTCCCCCACTAGGGCGCTGGGTAGCAAGTGGAATTCCGCAGGGTTCATACAGTTCCGTAGGTCTCATTGGGCGTTGTGCCCCGACCGCGTTGGTAGGGTTCTCGCGACATTGTCGTCTGTGCCGATTTCCGGCCCACCTCCAAGGTTGAAGCCGAAGCCGATGCCCATGATGCCGATCGCGACCAACGCGAAGAACCCATTCAGCAGCGGTATCTTGAGGACGCGGCGGTCCAGCACGTCCGAGGATCTCCCACGTCTCCTCCAGGTGGCCGACGCCCTCTGGGATGCGGTGCTGGCGGTCCGCGGCTAGCGGGCACGCTGTGCGAGCAGCCAGCGCGCCACCTGGCGCCGATACTCGGTGTAGGTGTCGATCGCTTGGGGCAGCGATTCCGCCACCTTGTTCAGATCGACGTTCAAGTATTCGTGAACCAGCACATTGCGCGGCCTGACACTCAACTTCAGCTCGGCTGCCAGTTCGTCGGGGATGATACCCAGGCGTGTCATGCCGTCGAAGCTGAATCTCGCCTCGCCGCCCGCGGTGAGACCACGGCTGGCAGCGCTCAGCACGTGCGCCGCCGGTCAGCGTCCCGGGCCCGGCTGGTGCAGCCCCCGCGGAAGGGTGAGCCGCAGGGTCGAGCCCTGGCCCTCCCCGGCGCTGGTGGCGGTGAGGCTGCCGCCATGGGCTTCGGCCAGGGCTTTGGCGATGGTGAGTCCGATGCCGGACCCGCCCCTGTCGGACTCCCGCGCGGAGTCCCCGCGGTAGAAGCGCTCGAAGATGTGCGCCAGTTGCTCCTCGCTCATGCCCTGACCGGTGTCGGTGACGCTGATGACCACGGTGTCCGGAGTCGTGGTCGACGTGACGTCCACGCGCCCGCCCTGGGGGGTGTGCCGCAGCGCGTTGTTGAGCAGGTTGCCGAGGATCTGCGCGAAGCGTTGCGGGTCGGCGCGCACCGGCAAGTCGTCGACCGCGGCGGTGAGGGTGACGCCCTTGCGGTCGTAGGCATTCCTGGTCTGTCTGATCACCGGCTCGACGAGGTCGGTGAGCGGCTGGAGGCTGGTCTGCAGTTCAACGCGTCCTTCTTCTGCACGGGACACCTCTTCGAGGTCGCGGGCGAGTCTGGTGAGACGCTCGACCTGCTGTTCGACGATGGCCCGGGTGTTGTCGTCCCAGGCGAGGACGCCGTCGGCGACGCCTTCGAGATGTGCGTTGAGGGTGGCGATCGGGGTGCGCATCTCGTGGGCGAGGTCGGCCAGCAGGCGGCGGCGGGTGGCCTCGACGTCGTTCAGGCGGTCGGCCATGGTGTTGAACGTGTCCCCCAGGGTGCTCAGTTCGGGGCCGCCGCCCTGCACGGTGACCCGGGCGTCGTAGTCACCCCGGCTGAGCCGGGCCGCCGCCTGGGTGAGCAGTTCGACCGGCCGGCCGATGCGGCGGGTCAGGTACCACGAGATCCCGAGCGACGCCGCCAGCGCGACCAGCAGCCCGACGGTGAGGGAGATCAGGCTGGCGTCGGCATACGCCCTTTCGATGTGGAAGATCTGGGGCGAGTCGGGCGGGTAGTTGGTATCGATCAGGTGCGCGTGGAACAGCGGTGGTCCGATCAGGGCGGCCGTCAGTCCGGCGCTGGCCACGATGGCGAGCAACACGATCGCCTGGGCCACAAAGAGCCTGGTGCCGAGCCGCCAGCCTCCTATCGCATCCACCAGGCGGGTCATCCGCGGCCCATCCGGTAGCCGACCCCACGGATGGTGGTGATGTAGCGCGGCTCGGCGGGGTCGTCGTCAAGCTTCTTGCGCAGGTTCGCGACGTGGACGTCGACGACGTGTTCGTCACCGACCCAGGCGGTGTCCCAGACCGCATCGATGACCTGGCGACGGCTGAGCGCGAGGCGGGGCTGGGCGGAGAGTACGTCCAGGATGTCGAACTCGGTGCGGGTGAGCGCGACCGGGACGCCAGCGACCCAGACCTCGCGTCCGGCGGCGTCGATGCGTAGGTCACCGAAGACCCGCTGCTCCTCGATCGCGGGGGCGACGGCCGGTTGGCGGCGTGGTCGCCGCAGCACCGTCTGGACGCGGGCGACGAGTTCGCGGTTGCTGAAGGGCTTGGTGAGGTAGTCGTCGGCCCCGACCGACAACCCAATGAGCCGGTCGACCTCGTCGCCGCGCGCGGTCAGGATCAGGATGTAGCAGTCCGAGAAGGTTCGGATCTCGCGGCACACCTCGATGCCGTCGAGCCCGGGCAGCCCGAGGTCGAGGATGATGACGTCCGGGTCCTCGACTCTCGCCAGGGTGACGGCGTCCGGGCCGGTGTGGGCCTGGACCACCTGGTGGCCCGCCCGGGTGAGGTAGGACGCGATGACGGCGGCGAGTGCTCGCTCGTCGTCCACGATCAACACCTTGGTCGGTACCTCACTCGCGCTCGTCATATGGCAAGTATGACCGCGCTCCGGACGAGGCCCGCAGGTCGGCGAGGGCGGCAGTGAGTCTTGACGCGATCTTGACCAGATCACTCTGGATTCCCCGCGACCTGCGGCCTACCGTGAGTGCAGTCGAGATACCCCCTGGGGGTATATAGGGATGAGGGGTGAGCTGCATGGAATGGTTGCTCGTGGCAGGTGCCGTGGTGGCGACCGCATTGTTGGTCTGGTTCTTCTTCGGCCCGCGCCGCGCGGGTCGGGTCGAGATGGAGGACGGCGCGCAGGTGGTGCGGGTCACCGTGGACGGTGGCTACAGCCCGAATGTGATCGAGGGGGTCCATCCCGGCACGCCGGTAAGGCTTCTTTTCGACCGGAAGGAGAGCGGCGAGTGCACATCGCGCGTGGTCATGCCTGATTTCAGGGTGAACGCGGCGCTGCCTGCCTACCGGACGACCGCAGTCGAGTTCCTCCCCACCGAGGCCGGTGAGTACCGGTTCGCGTGTGGGATGAACATGGTCTCGGGGGTCGTGCGGGTTGCTGGGGAAGCACCCGCTGCCGCGCCTGTCGCCCTCCTGGAGCGGCCGGAGACGGAACTGGGGTCGGAGCCAACCGCAGTTGGCGGGCCCGTGGCTGATGCCGACGCCGAAGAGGCTGAGCGCGCTGCCGAGATCCGCGACCTGACCCGTCGGCTGACTGTCGGTGCGGTCCTCACGGCGCCGGTTCTGGTCGCGGTGATGGCTGTCGAACTGTTCGGTGCGACCTGGGTGCCGCAGTTCATGATGAACCCCTGGTTGCAGTTGTTGTTGATCGCCCCGGTGATGTTCTACGCCGGCTGGCCGATCCATCGCACCGGGTGGAAGGCGCTGTCACACCGGACCGCTGACATGAACTCCCTGATCACCCTGGGTACCTCCGCCGCCTTCGGCTTCAGCCTGGTGGTGACCTTCCTGCCCGGGCTGCTGCCCGACGCGCTACGCCACGTCTACTACGAGGCGGTCGGGGTGATCATCACCCTGATCCTGGTGGGACGCCTGCTCGAGACGAAGGCCAAGGCCGGCACGGGCGAAGCGATCCGCGCGCTGATCGGACTCCAGCCGCGGATGGCCCGGGTCGAGCGTGGCGGACAGGAACTTGAGATCGGGGTGGATGAGGTACAGGTGGGTGACATCGTCCTGATCCGGCCCGGCGAGAAGCTCTCGGTGGACGGTGAGGTGATCAGCGGTTCCTCCTCGGTCGATGAGTCGATGGTGACCGGCGAGTCCATGCCGGTGACCAAGTCTGTCGGCGATACCGTCATCGGCGCCACCATCAACGGCACCGGCGCCCTGAAGTACCGGGCCACCAAGGTCGGATCGGACACGATGCTGGCCCAGATCATCAAGCTGGTCCGCGAAGCCCAGGGCTCTAAGGCGCCCATCCAGCGGCTCGCCGACCAGGTGTCCAGCTACTTCGTGCCCGCGGTGATCGTGATCGCGGTGTGGACCTTCGTCGCGTGGGTGCTGGTCGGCCCGCCGCCGGTGTTCATCTTCGCGCTCGTCGCCGCCGTGTCGGTGCTGATCATCGCCTGCCCCTGCGCCCTAGGGCTCGCCACTCCCATGTCGATCACCGTCGGCACCGGCAAGGGCGCCTCGCACGGCATCCTGATCCGCTCCGCCGAGGCGCTGGAGACGGCGCACAAGCTCGACACGGTCGTACTGGACAAGACCGGCACCATCACCAAGGGCGCCCCGGCACTCACCGACGTCCTGCCGGCCGAGGGTTTCGCGACCGGCGAGCTCCTGGCCCTGGCGGCCGCGGTGGAGGCCTCCTCGGAGCACCCGCTGGCCACCGCGATCGTGGCCGGGGCGCGGGACCGTGGGCTCAGCATCCCTGCTGCGACCACGTTCGATTCCGTCACCGGCCAGGGCGTGCGAGCGCTGGTTGCCGGCCGGGAGGTGCTCGTCGGCAACGCGCGGCTGCTGTCAACCGCTGGGATCGACCCGGCTGCGCTGAACGACGACCTCCAGCGGCTGGCCGGGGACGGCAAGACCCCGATGCTCGTTGCAATCGACGGGCGGGCTGCGGGCGTTATCGGGGTCGCCGACACCGTAAAGGAGGGATCGGCGGCGGCCGTCGCGGCCTTGCAGAAGCGCGGTATCGAGGTCGTAATGATGACCGGTGACAATCGTGACACCGCTGCTGCAATCGCCCGTCAGGTCGGCATCACCCGGGTCGTGGCGGAGGTCATGCCTGAGCACAAGGCGGCCGAGGTCAAGCGTCTGCAGGCCGAGGGGAAGATCGTCGGGATGGTCGGCGACGGCATCAACGACGCCCCGGCCCTGGCCCAGGCCGACGTCGGGTCCGCCATCGGCACGGGCACGGACGTGGCCATCGAGTCCTCCGACATCACCCTGATCTCCGGCGCACTGTCCGGGCTCATCACGGCCGTCGACCTGTCACGGGCAACGATGCGCAACATCAAGCAGAACCTGGTCTTCGCGTTCCTGTACAACGGCATCGGGATCCCGATCGCCGCCGGCGCGCTCTACCCCGCCTTCGGGATCACGCTGAGCCCGATGATCGCCGCAGCAGCGATGGCGCTGTCATCGCTGTCGGTGGTCACGAACGCCAACCGGCTGCGGAGTTTCAACGCGCACCCGGTACCAGACGTCGTCCGTGTGCCCGCCACCGACCCGGTGGTGGAGATCGGGCGCGATGAGGAAGACAACCCAACCACAACAACAATGGAGGAAGACATGTTCAAGAAGTCCGCGAAGGTCACGGACCCCATCTGCGGGATGAGCATCGACGCCGCAACTGCAGCCGACACTGTGGAGTACGAAGGCGCCACCTACCACTTCTGCTCCAGCCACTGCGCGGCCACCTTCAAGGCCGACCCAGCCAAGTACGCGGCGGCGAGGGCCTGACGTCCCAGGTCCTGCCCGGGGTGGACACCCCACACCGGGCAGGACCGCCCTGGACAGCAGTCGGAGGAACTGGACGATGGAAATCACACCGCTTGCCGACGGCGAGGCCGTCAGCAACCCTCAGTTGGTCAACAGGCTGCGCCGGATCGAGGGCCAGGTGCGCGGCATCACTCGGATGGTCGAGCAGGACGCCTACTGCATCGATGTCCTGACCCAGGTCTCCGCCGCAGCTCGTGCACTGCAGGGCGTGGCGCTGATCCTGCTGGACGAGCACATGCACCATTGCCTCGCCGATGCGGTCCGGGTCGGCGGACCGATCGAAAAGGACAAGATCCGGGAGGCCTCCGAGGCCATCGCCCGGCTCGTGCGCAGTTGACACGAAAGACACACCACACCAAACGAATACAAGGAGACAGACATGACCATCAGGATTGCAGTCAACGGCTACGGAGTTATCGGCAAGCGGGTGGCGGACGCCGTCCGCGCAATGCCGGACATGGAGCTTGTCGGGGTGGCGGACGTCGCGACGGACTGGCGAGTTCGCGCGGCTGTGGGACTTGGCATTGGCGTGTTCGCGGCAACGGAGGACGCCGCCAGCGCGATGAGGGCGGGCGGGATGCCGGTGGCCGGCACCCTGGCGGATTTGCTCGGCCGGGTGGACGTGGTGGTGGACACCACCCCGAAGAAGGTCGCCGCGCGCAACCTCGAGGCGTACTGGGCCGCCGGCGTCAAGGCCGTTTTCCAGGGCGGGGAGTCCCACGCCACCACCGGGCACTCCTTCGTCGCCCAGGCCAACTACGCCACCGCGCTGGGCCGGGACACCACCAGGGTGGTCTCGTGCAACACCACCAGCATCGTCCGCGTGCTCGGGGCCCTGCAGGACGCGGGCCTACTTGCCCGGGCCCGCGGGGTGCTGGTCCGGCGGGCGACCGACCCGGGCGAGTCTCACCAGGGCGGCATCATGAACACCGTGGTCCCCGAGGCCACCATCCCGTCCCACCAGGGCCCGGACGCCCGCACCGTCCTGCCGGACCTGGACGTGGTGACCATGGCGGCCAAGGCGGCGCACACCCAGACCCACAACCACTACTGGAGCCTGCAGCTCACCCGGCAGGCCAGCCGCGAGGAGGTCCTCGAAGCGTTGCGAGCCGCACCCCGCATCGCGTTCATCCGGATGGCGGACGGGCTCACAGCGCTGAACACCACGGTCGAACTCATGCGCGACCTGGGCCGGCCCCGCGGGGACATGTGGGAGGTCGCAGTGTGGGAGGACGTCCTGACAGTCGAGGGGGATGAGTCCTTCCTGACTTACCAGGTCTACAACGAGGCGATCGTCGTGCCCGAGACCATCGACGCCATCCGGGCACTGGCCGGCACCGTGACCGACGGCGCCGTCTCGATCGCAATGACCGACGAGGTCCTCGGAATGCGCCGCGACTTCCTCCCCGACGCGGTGCGCGCCACGACCACCTAGGGCACGACAACTTGGGACACGACGACGGGCCGGAATCCGCCGGCCCGTCGGTTCACCACCACTCGGCTATGGGATGGGAAGGATCGACCATGACGAATCAGACCACGGTCCTGGAGGTCGGCGGCCTGCACTGGGCCACCTCGGAACCAGTGATTGAGAAGACGCTGCTGCGGCGCCCCGGCGTCCTCGCGGTAGAGGCCAGCGCGGTCTCCCAGACCGCGACCGTGACCTACGACCCGGACAAGACCTCGGTGGCCCAGCTGGTCGGCTGGGTCAACGATTGCGGCTACCACTGCGCCGGGCAGTCCGTGCCCGACCACGTGTGCGATCCGATGGCTGAAGCCGCCCCGACCGAGGCCCACGCCGCACCCGAAGCCCACGCCGCACCCGAAGCCCACGCCGGACACGAGGCCCACGCCGCACCCGAAGCCCACGCCGGACACGAGGCCCACGCCGCACCCGAAGCCCACGCCGCACATGCGGGCGGTGCGGAGACCGATCTGTCCGCGCATGCGGCGATGGGCCATGGCGGGCATGGTGGGTCGATGGCGGACATGACCAGGGACATGCGCAATCGTTTCGTGGTCGCCGCCGTGCTGTCGGTCGTGATCCTGCTCTGGTCCCCGATCGGGCGGGAGGTACTGGGCTTCACGGTCCCCGCGCCCTTCGGGCTGCGCGACGATGTGTTCTCCCTGATCCTGTCCCTACCGGTGGTGTTCTACTCCGCCTGGATCTTCTTCGACGGCGCCTACCGAGCACTGCGGGCCCGGACGCTGGACATGATGGTCCTGGTCGCGGTCGGGGTCGGGGCGGGCTGGTTGTACAGCCTGGTGGTCACATTCACCGGCGGGGGCGAGGTCTTCTACGAGGCGGCCGCGGTCCTGACCACCTTCGTCCTCCTTGGGCACTGGTTGGAGATGCGGGCCAGGGGCGGCGCGAACGACGCCGTCCGGACGCTGCTCGAGTTGGCCCCGTCCCAGGCGGTTGTGATTCGTGACGGCCAGCCAGTGGAGGTCGCCACCTCCGAGGTCGTCGTCGGAGACCTGCTGCTGGTGCGGCCCGGGTCCAAGATCCCCACCGACGCGATCGTGGAGGAGGGGGAGTCCGAGGTCGATGAATCGATGGTAACCGGCGAGTCCATGCCGGTGGCCAAGTCGCCGGGGGCGGAGGTGATTGGTGCGTCGATCAACACCACCGGCACGTTGCGGGCCCGCGCCACGAAGGTAGGCGCGGACACGGCACTGGCGCAGATCGTCAAGATGGTTCAGGAGGCCCAGAACTCCAAGGCCCCGGGCCAGCGACTGGCCGACCGGGCCGCGTTCTGGCTGGTGCTGGTCGCCCTGGTCGGCGGCGCCGTCACGTTCATCGCCTGGATGCTCGCCGGCGCCGGCGTGGCGCAGGCGATGCTCTTCGCGATAACCGTCGTGGTCATCACCTGCCCCGACGCGTTGGGTTTGGCGACCCCCATGGCGATCATGGTCGGCACCGGGCTGGGAGCCAAGCGGGGGGTGCTGTTCAAGAACGCCACTGCCCTGGAAGGTGCCGCGGCAATCGACACGGTGGTGATGGACAAGACTGGCACCCTGACCAAGGGCGAACCGGAGGTCACCGACGTCATCGCCGCCGACATGAGCGAGGATGAGATGCTCGCTCTCGTGGCCGCGGTCGAACGCGAGTCGGAGCACCCGCTGGCCAGGGCGATCGACGCCTACGCCGATCGGCTGGGTCTGCCCATATGGAGCGCGAGCGAGTTCCTCAACGTACCCGGGCACGGCGCGACAGCTACCGTCCAAGGACGTCGGGTGCTGGTGGGCAACCGACGACTGATGGCCAGCGAGAACGTCGAGCTCGGCGACCTGGCAGAGCGGCGCGACGAGTTGGCCGCGTCCGGACGAACAGCTGTGCTCGTCGCGGTGGACGGACGCGCTGTGGGCGTCATCGCCCTGGCCGACGCCGCCCGGGAGACGGCCGCTGCGGCCGTCGCCGCTCTGCACGAGTCCGGGATCGAGGTTGTCATGCTCACCGGCGACAACCAGGCGACCGCCCGGCGTATCGCCGAGCAGTTGGGCATCGACACCGTCATCGCCGAGGTTCTGCCCGGCGACAAGGCGAACAAGGTCGCCGAGTTGCAGCGGGCCGGCAAGACCGTGGCGATGGTCGGGGACGGCGTCAACGACGCCCCGGCGCTGGCCAGGGCCGACATCGGTATCGCCATCGGAGCGGGGACCGACGTGGCGATCGAAACCGCGGACATCGTCCTGATGCGCTCGGACCCCCTGGACGTGTCGGTCGCGCTGCGCATCGGAAAGGGCACCGTACGGAAGGAACGCCAGAACCTGGCCTGGGCCGTCGGGTACAACGTGATCGCGCTGCCGATCGCCGCCGGCGTGTTCTACCCCGCCTTCGGACTGATGCTGCGCCCAGAGATCGCGGCGCTGACCATGTCCGGCTCAACGGTCATCGTCACTGTCAACGCCCTGTTGCTCAAGCGACTCAGGCTGCCCGCGCATCAGGCCCCGGCCGCGCCGCAGCCCGCCGTCCGAGAGCCGGAGCCCATCGCGCCGGTGCCGGCGGGCACCCGCTGACCGTGGCGTAGGCGTGGCAGCTCCGCACCTGCAATTCCGCTCCGGCCGCACCGTCGGCCGGAGCGGAATTGCAGGGAGCGTCCCCCACGCCTTCTTCTTCGACATGGGCGAACAGCGCAGCGACGGTCTTGACCGAGCCTTCATCGAACCCGATCCCAACACTCATCCGGCCCAGCAAGGATGGCTGGACCGCCAAGCGAACACACAGTTCGCCGGACCCTTCAAGGAGAAAATGATGCCGTGTTGCCATGATTCCGCCGATACCGAACCCCACACCTGCAGCCACGATTCGGCAGACTGCCAGTGCGCAGGCGAGGCCCAACCCAGCTCGTGCTGCCGCACAGACCAGGCTGCCGACCAGACCCTCGCGCGCCACCAGTAAGGCTTCCCGATGGCCAGGACAACGCTGCGAATGCCGACGGCCGAAGCCGGCTGGGCAGGCCTGCCCAGCTGAAGCCCAGGGGACGTGGCTGCGTCCTCGCACAAAACCGCAATGAGCAGAGCCACCGCCGAAGAGCGGTGGCTCTGCTCATTGCGGTCGGGACTGACTCAGCGCCGCTGGTGGCCGCCGCGGTCAGTGGCCGTGAGTGTGGGACTCCCCGTGGCCGTAGCGATGCGGGTCGGCGTCAAAGGTCTGCGCGCAACTGGCGGAGCAGAAGTAGAACGTCGTCCCGTCGTGTTCCCGGGTGGCGGCCGCCTTGGCGGGGTCGACGGTCATTCCGCAGACCGGGTCAATTGCCATGGTGGCTGCCTTCTTGGGCTTCCTGCCGAACATGATTGGCTCCTCATTTGTGGTGGTGCTGATTTGGTTGTGTGATCTGCCGCAGACCTCTGCGGCCGGCGATCGCGCATGCGTCGGGCTGAGAAGGGGCGGCGTACGCAGTGCAGCCGGGGCGTTGTCGTCGACCGACAGGGATGCCAGGTCGGCCAGGGGAGTTCCCCGGGGTTCACTTGACGCTGTTACCGCTTGGGCCGCTCGTGTCGGCGATTGTTGCGCCGCCCGATGTATTCGAACCCGACCCGCCTCATGCTGGCTCGTACCTGCGCCGTGGTCGCAGCCCCGGCGGGGACGACCGTCAACAGGGATTCGCCGAACGGCATCAAGTCAACCCCGACCTCGTTCACACCGGGCAGGGCACGTACTTCTTCGATCACGCTCACCAGGCAGCCCACACACGCCAGACCGCGCACCCCATAGGTGGCTGACCTCTCCATAACCAGCTCCTTCCAATCCGACGATGACACCATCCTGGACAGCAGAGGTCGACAGACAGTGACGCTTGGGTCAAGATCCGGGCAAGACCCCACCGGCGCGGCCCGCGCAGACGAGTCTTGACCGAACCTTGCCCGCTGCCGACCCGGCGTCACAGCCGGCTGGTGGCCTCCTGGAGGAGCTCGGCGGGGTCGAGGTACATGGAGGGGTAGTTACCGTGCCAGAGCTGGTTGCCGTCCTCGTCGATCAGGATGAAGCCGTGACCGGGCATGCCGGGGTGCATGCCCTTGCCGAGGGTGTCGTAAGCCTTTGAGACGGTCCCGTCGTCGAGTAGGTAGGGGGTGGTGACGCCGAAGGTGTCCAGGTCGGGTTGGATCTGGGCGGCGGTGTTCATGACGATCGGGAGCACCGTGATGCCCGCCTCGGCGAACCCCGGGTTCTGTTCGATCAGGGCCATCTGCTGGGTGCAGGAACCGCATCCGGCGCCCTCGTTGAAGTAGAGGATGACGGGCTTGCCGCGGAAGTCGGACAGGGAGACGGTGGTGCCGGCGGTCGTCCGAAGGGTGAAGTCGGGTGCCTGGCCGGACGGGCCACCCTGGACGGGTCGGGCGCTCCACAGGCCGAACCCGATCAGGGCGACGATGAGCGTGGCGACCAGGCCGGTCGCCAACCTGATCGCGCGTCGGCGTTTGGCCTGGCTGGCGGCTTCCCGTGCCCGCCGGTCCTGAAGCTGCTGCCGCCGGCTGGTCGTGCTGGTGCTCTGGTTCGTTGGCATGGTGGTCAGTTCCTCGAGGTTTCGTGGTGGTCAGCGATGGGCTGGTCGGCGGCGGACTCGCTGTGGCAGTGAGCCGCCGCGTCGGCATTGGCGGCGTCGTCCGGGTGGCCGCTTGCGATGGGGCGGCGACGGTCGCGGAGTGTGGCCCACACGAACACGCCCGCCAGTGCCAGCAGGCCGACACCCAGGATGGCGTCCGGGACGGGGGCGAGCCAGGCCAGGATGCCCTGGGCGACCCGGGTGACCCAGTCACCGGCTGCCTGCTGGAACCACGTTCCCGAACCGGTCATCGTCGGCGACCCGGCGAGCGTGATGACCCAGATGCCCATGATCACGAACGCCAGGCAGACCAGCAGGTTGATGCTGTTGGTGTGCAGGTTGTGGCCGGCCACCGTGAACCGCAGTGGCTTCGCGCGGCCCCAACGGCGTTTGTCGAGCCCCGCCGCGTCCCACAACAGGGCCATCAGCAGCAGCGGGATCACCATGCCGAACACAAACGCAAGCCCGAGCACCAGACCACCGAACGGGCTGCCCGACAGTGCCGACAACGTCATCACGCCGGCCAGCACGGGGGCGCAGCAGCTGGATGCGATTCCCGAGAACACGCCCAGGCTGAAGAAGGTGGCAGAGTCGCCCCGGGTCGTGTCCGGTGCTCGCAGCGCCGAGGGCATCGACCACATCCGGCCGCTGAGGGCGAGGAATCCCAGGCCGATCATGAGCAGGCCGCCGGCCCAGTACAGCGGCACGTGGTACTTCGCGATCGCACCCGCGAGCAGGCTCACCCCCAATGTGATCGGCACCAGCACCAGCGCCAACCCAGCCGCGAAGACGAAGGTCAGCGGCAGCAGCCGCCAGCGGTTGTTCTTGACCGCGGCCGCCAGGTAGGAGGGTGCGAGGAACACGATGCAGCAGGGCGCGAACAGTGCGACCATGCCCGCGAAGAAGGCGGCCAGGATGCTGCCGGTGGCCAGGAGTTCGGCCCCCATCAGGCGGTCACCTTCCGTGCGAGAACAGCGTCAAGCTTGCGGCGTGGCAGCCGGCCGGCACTGAAGAAGGCGCCATCGAGCAGCACGAGGGGGAACAGACCCGGCCGGTGCTGCTCCACCAGGGCACGCCCACGGTCCGACTCGGCGGTGACCACATCCAGGCTGAGCTGCCCGAGCGCGACCCGGTCGAGAAGCTCGGCGTGGGCGTCCTCACACAGGTGGCATGCCGGGCTCGTCACCAGCGTGACGCTGGGGCGGTTGGTGTCGGGGCCCGGCAGTTGGTGACTTGGCTCAAGGGTATTCACAGTGCTCCATGCTCGCGGGCCAACCCGTGGCGGTTCGTCAAGGCAACGTCAAGATTCGGTCTGCTCCGTCGGCCGTCACGGGTGGTGCCCCGCATGTTCGGCGTCTGTGCCGGCCTGTTCGATCGTCGGTGCGGGGCCCGCGTCGGTGGGGTTGAACGCCGGGCCGATCACGAAGGCGGACAGCGCGAACAGGGCGCTGAACACCGCGACGCCGATGACGGGGGCCTTCCAGGTGCCGAACCGTTTCCGCAGCCGATTGAGCATCGGGATGCTCAACAGCAGGCCTGCCGCGTACAGCACCGAGTTGCCGACCACACCGGTGAGCAGTGCCGCGCCGGCGAGGAAACCGATGTGGTGCATGACGTGTGGCACGAGCCCCAACAGGGCTCCCGTCGCAGCTCGAACTCCTGCCCACAGGGTGCTCCACCAGGTGGCACGTGTCACGACCGCGGTGCCGGAGATTGGATCGCCGGTAACAGCGCGGTAGTGCGGGAGTGTCGGGTCCATGAGCAGAAGCCTGCCCACCCAGCGTTTGTGGGCGACGTGAGCCGGGTCAAGATCCGCCCAAGATCCGCCACGGGTCACACCCGGGCTGCGGCCGCCTCGACTGGCATCGCGACATCCTCGGTTGGCATTGGCCGAGACCGCTTGCGGTCGACTGCTATCAGGCCGGCACCGACGGCGATGCTCACGATGCCGAACAACTGCGCCTCCGACAGGCCGAACAGCACTCGGTCGTTGACCCGGACGAACTCGACCAAGAGCCTGGCCGCGCCACTGAGGGCGAGGTACGCGCCGAACACGGGGACTGGCCGCCAGCGACGACCCAGAACCCACAGGACAGCTGCAATCAAGAAGGCACCAGCGGTTTCATACAGCTGGGTGGGGTGGACGGGCACATCGACCGGGACGATGCCGTGGGGGAAGGCCATCCCCCACGGGAGGTCCGTGGGCGTCCCATTGGTGCCGTCTCCAGCCAGGAAGCACCCGATGCGGCCGATCCCGTACGCGACGGACAACGGGATCGCCATGGCGCCCGCAACCGTGCCCAGCGGTAGCCCTTGACGGCGGGTGATCACCACCACCGCGAGGGCCCCACCGATGAGCCCTCCGTACCAGACGAACCCGGAGCCACCCAACATGTGGAGGTCGAAGTGCTGCCAGTTGTCGGCCAAGAAGTACAACTTGGCGCCGACAAACCCCCACACGGTGGCCCACAGGACCAAGGAGTGGGCCACTTCCACCGAGTACCCGAGCCGGCGGAATGCCCGTCCGAGTAGATACGCCCCGACCAGTGCGGCCAGTGCCTTGCTCACTCCGTACGACTGCACCTGGAAACCGAAGATTGTGAAGAGAACGGGCCACACGGCCAAAAACCCCCTGCGCTGCGACGGTACCGGACCGACTAGTGCCGGTGTCCGGAGTGGCCGCCCCCGGACCGGTTCATCAGGAGCATCATCACGCCCATCATGAGCACGCAGCCCAACGCATAGACGACGGCGCCACCGCCGGCTGACCCGGTCAGGACGAGGTACCCGACGACCAGCAACATCGGCGCGCACATCGCCCAGTGCATCCAGCCGTGTCCCTTGTGCGACTCCTTCGGCGAGGAGCTGTCGGCTTGGCCGGCCGAGACGTGGGGGTCGGCGACGAACCTGTCCACGGGGTCGGCGCTGGCGAGGTTGGTGCGCTGGTAGTGGCGAGATGCGTTGTGGTCCATGTCTGATCTCCATTGCCGAGGTCGGATGCTTCACCCTGACATTGCCCGGCGAATGTGCGCCCCCGCTGTGGGAACGGTCAAGGTTGAGTCAACCTCGACTCTGCTAGGTGACGTACTGCAGGCCAATCATCATGCCCGCCTCGGCGTGGTAGATGTTGTGGCAGTGGAGTGCCCAGTTGCCGGCGTTGTCGGCGTCCAGTTCGATGGGCATCGACTGCATGGGGGCCAGCAGCACGGTGTCCTTGCGCAGGCCGGACGCCAGCGCGAAGGTGTGCCCGTGCAGGTGCAGCGGGTGGGTCATCATCGTCATGTTCATCACGTTGAGGCGCAGCCGCTCCCCCGCCCTGACAGTGAGAGGCTCGTTCTCACCGAACGGCGCGCCGTTGATCCCCCATCGGTAGGGGCTCATCGAGCCCTCGAGGGTGACCTGCGCGGTCGCGTCCGCGGTCCTGGACGGCAGCCGGGCCGACTCGTCGGGTCGTAGCTCCGACCCGATCAGCGCGGTGCCGGTGAGTTCCGTGGGGGTGACGTCCGGGCCGGGCGCGGAGCCGGCACCGGTGCGGATCAACGCCAGCCCCTGGCCACCCGTGGCCTTGCCGAACGGGCGCGCGACCAGGGGGAACACGCCGTCACCCAGGGTGACGACCGCGTCGTACCGCTCGCCCATCCCGATGAACAGCGCGCCTGTCTCCTGAGGGACCACCGGATAACCGTCGGTATGGGTGATGGTGAGCACATGCCCGCCGAGGGCGACGGTGAAGATCGTGTCGGAGGCGGCGTTGATGATCCGCAGCCGCACCCGCTGGCCCGCCTTCGCGGTGAACGTCTCGGGGGACGTGGGCACCCGTCCGTTGACGAGGAAGAATGGGTAGGTGACGTCCCCTGCGTCGCCCCACGGCTGCTGGGTCTCTCCGGCGCCGTGCGAGCCGTGGTCCATGCCGCCCATTCCGCCGGAACCCGCCGAGCCGCCGGCTTCGATCAGCTCGTTCAACACGTCGTCGGGGGTCCGCCCGGTGCCGTCAACCCAGTCGTCCAGGGTGACGATCCACTCGGCGTCGTAGGCTCCGGGCTCGCGCGGGTCGTCGATCACGAGCGGCGCGTACAGCCCCCGGTCCAGTTGGACCCCCACGTGCGGGTGGAAGAAGTAGGTCCCGGGGTCGGTTGCGGTGAACCCGTAGACGAACTTCTCCCCGGTTCGGATGGGGTCCTGGGTCATGCCGGGGACGCCGTCGGCGGCGTTGGGCAGCCGGATGCCGTGCCAGTGGATGCTGGTGTCCGCAGGAAGCTGGTTGTCCACGGTGACCCGCACGAATTCGCCTGCCGTGGCGCGAATGACGGCCCCGGGCGCGGAGTCACCGTACGCCCACGTCGCAACCTGGGAGCCGCCCAGATCGAGGGTGACAGGCCTCGCCGTGAGCGTCTGCTCCACGACCCGCTGTCCGGGGGTCGGGACGGCCAACGAGGGAACCGGGGCCGAACTCGAGGATTCGCGTCCGCCTGTCGGGCCGGCCGGTGTGCAGCCTGCCAGCGCCGCAGCCCCGAGACCGAGACCTCCGAGCAGGATGCTCCGCCGCGAAAAATGGTTCATCGTTTGGCTCCTGGTGTCGGCGATGGCGTCCTGCTGTCCGATTCGAGAGCGCTGACGTCATCGCCGGGTGGTGATTGCTGAAACTCGGGTGCGGTGACCACGGGCCGGCTCGCGGGAGGATCCATGGCCTGCTCGGGTTGGGCCGCTCCGTCTTCCTCCCGGACCTCGAGCAGGGCCCGCAGCCCAAGCAGAATGACACCCCAGAAGGCGACGGTGCCGGCCAGCATGAGCAGCCACATACCCCACCCCATCGCAACTTCCTCCGCTGCCAAGCCTGGACCTCGTCGGTTGTCAGGATCGCAGCCCTCGTCTTGGCAGGGAGTCTGGAAAAGGTTCAGATTCGGCCAAGTTCTGACCGCGGCCACCCCAGCCGCCGACCGCCGCCCGACATCCCCGGGGCGGTCCATCCGGCGGCGGACGCGTGCCCCGATGACGGGCGTCGACGGGTGCACGGACTCGCGCGCGAGTCAGTTCCGCCTGGGGCTGTTCACACCCACTCGCCCGTCTCGTCGGGCTCGCGTAGTCGAGCGCCAGTTGTCGTTCGCGCGTTGGTTCAGCCGCTCAGCGTGCACCACTACGCGATTCAGCCCCGTGCGCGTCCTGCTCGACCCTTCGCCGCCCCAGGAGGCAGTCCACTGCCCAAGAAGATAGATCCAACTCATAAAGTTCAAAAACTATGAACTCGAAACCCAGATGTCCTTAGCCGCATCAAACTTATGCATAGACTGACCGTGTGAACCTCGACGCGGACCGTGAACACCTCGATGTGGCCGCTGTGGTGGCTGCTGGCGAATCCCTCACCGTTGAGTTCAAGCGAGGCTCAGTCAACGACCGACAGGTCATCGAGACTGTCGTGTGTCTCGCGAATGGCCAAGGCGGCACCCTGCTCCTGGGAGTCGAGGATGACGGCGCCATCACGGGGGCGAAGCATCGGCACGACACTCAGACGAGTCCGATGCGACTCGCAGCAGCCATCCAGAACCTGACCGAGCCGCCGCATGCCGTTGACGTGTCGGTTCACGAGGTGGCGGGCGTAGAGGTCATTGTCATCGAGGTGCCGCAGGCCATCCCAGGACCGGTCGCGACAAAGTCGGGCCTATTCGTGAAGCGCGCTATCGGTACGGACGGGCGACCGACCTGCATCCCGATGACCCCCTACGAGATAGTGAGCTTGGGGCTGGTATCCCGGGGGATCGATTACGCAGCTGCCCCGGCTCGTGGTGCCAGCATGGCCGACCTCGACCCAGTGGAGTTCGAACGATTCCGCCGGCGGTGTGCTGCCACATCGGGGCAGGAGTCGATGGCCAAGCTGTCTGACACAGACATCTGCAAGGCACTCGGCCTGCTGCACCATGACGGCTCTCTCGGCCTTGGAGCCATTCTTCTCTTCGGCCGCGATGCCGCGTTGGACCGCTGGGTTCCGACCGCCGAGTTCCTCTTCCAGGACCTGCGCGAGGGTGGCCTCCACGCCAACCTGCGGCTGCGGGGCCCGCTCTTGCGCATCGCTGAGGAGATTGCCGCGCTTCTCGACCTGCGCAATACGACGACGGAACTCACCGCCGGCATCCATAGGGTGGACATCGACTTGATGCCAGAACGGACGCGACGCGAAGCGGTGGCGAATGCGCTGGTCCATCGGGACTACGCGGAACTCGGTCCGACGACGATCAGGCTCACCGACACGCAGTTCGTAGTCAGCAACCCCGGCGGATTCCCACCTGGGATAACAGTTGAGAACATGCTCGAGCAGAGCCGTCCGCGGAGCCCGATCCTTGCCGATGCCTTCCGGCGGGTGGGCCTGGTCGAGCGCAAAGGCAAAGGCATCAACGAAATGTTTGAAGCGCAGTTGAGGGCCGGCAGGGAAGTCCCCGACTACACGGCCTCAAACCCGGAACTGGTATCGGTGGCTGTCCCTCTGGGTTCGGTCGATCTGGATCTGGTGCGCTTCTTGTTGACCTTCGAAGACTCGCGGCAGCGTCCGCTGGCTTTGGACGAGCTCCGGCTGGTCCACGAACTCAAGGCTGCAGGTTCGGCCACCAACGGCGAGCTTGCGGAAGCATTGGCTCTCCCGTCCGGTGCCGTGCGGACGACGTCCACCCGACTCGTCGAGATGGGCGTCATTGAGGCCCGCGGGAGCGGTCGCAACCGCCGGTTCCATTTGACCGCGCGCTTCTACGACCTCGCCCAGGATCGCAACGCGTACGTTCGCGTCCGGGCAATGGATCCACTCCAGCAGGAACAGCTCGTCTCAGAGTACGTGCGCAGTTACGGCAGTATCGCGCGCTCTCAGGCTGCCGAACTCTGCCAGCTCGCCCCGACCGAGGCCCGCGCCCTGCTGAAGCGCATGACCGACAAGGGGATGCTGAAGATGGTCGGCGAGCGCAGAACCGCCCGCTACGTCCCGACGGACAGCCATCATCAGGTCCCAGCTGAAGGGTGAGCCAATCGACGGTCGGCGTGAAGTCGAACCTCTCGGCGTCCGCCGGCGGCGCCCCGGGCAGCCCGCTCAGCCCAACTTGTCGTACAGCGACAGCGCCGGGTCGATGACCTTGCCCGGCTTCAGGTTTTGACCCGGACGGTTTCGTCTCCCCGGACATGCCGCACATCACCTGCCTGCGCAACCCGTCGGTCGGGCTGGAGTCGGACTACGAGCTCAAGCCGACCACCGACCCCAAGGTCGTCTACATCGCCGGCGGCGGGGTGGCCGGGATGGAGGCCGCGACGCTGCTGCACCGCCGCGGGCACCATCCGGTGCTGTTCGAGTCGACCAATGAGTTGGGTGGCCAGTTCTTGTTGGCCGGGATGGCGCCACGGAAGGCCGAGATGCGCCAGGCCGCCATCGCGATGGGCAAGACGCTGCTGAAGGAAGGCGTCGAGGTGCGGCTGCACGACCGACTCACCCCTGACCGGTTGGACGGGGCCGACGCACTGATCATCTCCACCGGCGCGACCCCGATCATGCCGAGCTTCCCCGGGCGCGACCTGCCCGGCGTGGTCGATTCGCACGACGTGCTCACCCAGGCGGTCTTCCCGACCGGACGAGTGGTCGTCATCGGGGGCGGGCTGGTCGGCCTCGAGGTCGCCGAATACCTGGTCGACAAGGTCGATTCGCTGGTCGTGCTCGAGATGCTCGGCGCGATCGGTGAGGACATCGGCCAGATCCGACGGATCAGCGTGCTGGAGGAATTGGGCAGGTCTGGCGTGGACTTGAGGACTGGTGCCCGCTGCGAGGAGATCACGCCGGACGTAGTTGTCTACGAGCAGGACGGCCAGACCCGCGAACTGCCCTACGACACCGTGGTGATCGCCATCGGCGCACGCTCTCGTCCGACCGAACCGTTTGAGAAACGCGCCGGCGAACTCGGTATCCCGTGCTGGGTCATCGGGGACGCGAAGCAGGCGCGGCGCGCGGTCCAGGCGATCAAGGAGGCTGCCGACGCCGCGCTGGCGATCGACTGAGCGCGCGGGTCGCCTGGCGGGCAACACGCCGCGACTTGACGCCCGCGGCGCGACTGTGGCGCCGTCAGCAAAGGCCCAGAGCCGGGTCGAGAGCCTGCCGAGACGCGCCTTGGCCTCGCCGGGCGTGGTCTCCATCCTCAGTTCATCGAGGACTTCGAACGCAGCGACATCGACGGCCTTCAGTCCAGCCCTCTCTCAACCTGTGCGCGCCTCACGGGACACGAACGCAACTGTTTCGGCAACTCCGCCAGACCAGGTCCATGTCCTTGTTCAGCCGCGTACTGGTCGCCGGCCCGCGTCTGGCGGCGCACGACCTGGCGGGCGGCGTAGGGCTGCCCGTAGGTTGCTGCGAGCGTGGCGAGCACCCCGACGCCGATCAGGGGGTGGCCCTCGAGTGTGGTTTGGATGAACGCCGCGATGGCGTACAGGCCGCGCACCTTGAGCGCAAACCGGACAGGCCGGCTCGTACCGAAGGTGATCATGAAGGCTTGCAGCAGGACCCGGAACGGAAGCCAAGGCAGGGTCAGGACGCTCAGCGGCCATTCCAAGCGGGTGGCGCCACCGACGACCTGGCCGGCCGCGGACACCAACAGAGCCGTCATCTGGTCTGCAGGCAGGCGACCCGCCTGAAGCGCGAGCACGGCGCCGCGGGTGACGACGACGTTGTGCCGGCCGCAGCCCGCTGCAGCGACATCGGGCATCCCGACCACCCGCACACCCAACTTGGCGGCCGCAGGTCCGGTTTGACGCATCCCAGCGATCGAGTCGGCCATGCGGACGCGGATGGCCAACGAGCGGGCGTTGGGGTTGGCGTTCATCTACGCCGCGCAGACGTGGCGGCAGTTGGCGGCGATCTTCGGTGAGCAGGAGGCCCGCGCCCTGTTCGGGTTGACCAACGTGCTGATGGTGTTCGGCGGGTCGAAGGACGCGTCGTTCAACAAGGAGGTCTCCGACCTTCTGGGCAGCGTCCGGGTCGCCCGGGTCACCCACCAGACCGGCCGCACCAGCGGGCGCACGTTCAGCGGTGAGGACATTCCCGTGCTGCGTCCGGAAGAGGTCCGCGAACTTCCCGAAAGAACGGCGCTGGTCGTGGCCGAGAACGGCAAACCGATCATCGCCGCGCTGACCCGCTGCATCGACGGCCGCCGCGGCAAGACCCTGCTGAGCCAGCAGGCCGAGCTGCGCGACCGGCTCACCAACACCCGCCGATTGGGACCGGACGCCCGCGCCCAGCAGGCCGACGCGCTGGCCCAGGCGCGCACCCTCGGGTTGGCGTCCACAACGTGGGAGGACGGACGGTGAGCACGGCGCTGGTCGAACCGTTCCCGCAGGTCGGTGTGTTGATGATGAGGGCCTACGCCGACCTGGCGCGCGTCGAGCAGGCCAAGAACCTGGACGAGGTGCTCGACCTGGGTCCACTGGAGCTGTTGCCACGTCCGTGGGACGTCACCAGCTGCCGCGACGCCGGGCTGCGCCGCGAGGTGTGGGAGTGGCTGGACGCAGTGGTCGGGTGGATCAACACCCAGCACGCGTGGCTGGCCGACAGTCTCGTCCCGGGATGCTGGCCACGGCATCCGCACCTCGTCCACGAGATCGGCTGCCTGGCCGACCAGCGGCGCCGCGCCGGACTCGCGGTCACCTCGGAACTGCTGGAGGAATGGCACCGCTACGGCCTGCCGCAGTTCCTCGACCGCATCCACACCCGAACCCGCGGCATCTGCGAGGACGGCCACAAGAACCCGCCCAGCGCTACCCGCACCGGCCGATACCTTGCTGCGGCCGCCGTGGACGCCCGGCAGGAACTGTTCGCCCAGGACGTCGCCACCCGCGCGGCCGCCGCGGGCTCAGCGGGGCGGGCAGCGTTGAGGCTGGTCGACGGGCTGCTGATCGACCCAACCACGGGCGAGGTGCTGCCATGAGGCTGACCCGCGAACAGCTGCTGGTGTTGTGCGAACGGCGTGACATGGGCATCGTCGCCGACGCCGCGAGCACGCACCTGGACGCCCGGCGACTGCTGGCCGGGATCCCACCCGAACAGGTCGCCGCGTTGAGTGCCGACGGCAGGCGCGCCGTCCAGGAGATGGTGGAGGCGAACCTGGGTGTGGTCGGGCTGGTGCTGTCCCGCCACGCCAACGGGCGGGCCAGGATCAGGGACGACCTGTTCCAGGAAGGCGTTATCGGCCTGATCACCGCGGCATGGCGCTACGACCCCACCCAAACCGCGTTCACCACCTACGCCTACCACCACATCCGCGGCACCGTCCTGACGGCGCTGATGACCGGCGGCGGCGAACTGCACCTGCGGCCTGGCCAGGCCAAGGACCTCATGGAGGTCCGCCGCGCAGAGCTGGGACTGATGTCCGACGGGCGCCCCGCCACCCCCGCGGCCGTCGCTGCTGAACTTGGCCGGCCGGTCAAGGAGATCAGCGAGGTCATGAGTTACACCCGCCACTCCCATCTTCCGTTGGACGCCGCTGACGTCGTCGACGCCTCCGAACGCGCCCAGGTCGCCTTCGACAAGGTCCTCCAGGTCGATGTCTCCCGATACGTGCGGATGCTCCCGCCGCTCGAACAACAAGTCATCGACAAGTTGTACGGGTTGAACGGTCAGGCGCCCAGCACCCAACAGGCCATCGCCAAAGAACTCGGAACAAGCACGACCAGCGTCCGACGGATCGCCGACACCGCCCGCGCCCACCTCCGCAGACTCCTCGACCGCCCAGACGGCCAGCCCGTTTCGGGGCTGGCCAAGCCGACGTCCGGTGCGGGGCTGGCGGTGCCGAGCTCCCACAGACCCGAACACCGCGCCGGTGTGACCAAGCCGGCGGAGCGCACAGCCCCACGCGTTTGACCCGGCCCTTGGCACAGCCAACCCGGACGATGCGTGCGACCATCACGATCCGTTTCCCCGAGGCGGCGTTCCAAGTTCGCCAGTCTCATTGGCTGAGCGCCTCGGCGTAAGATTCCACCGTGCGGTGGTTGGAAATCTACGTCCCTGAGCAGGGATGGGTCTGCATGAGGCGGTCGGACGGCCGTTTCGGCGAGATCTCGGTCAAGCTAATGGACTACAACTTCGACACAGCTGGCGAATACACCGGCCGAGAACTCGATGCTGCACTCGACATGATCCGGGCCATGGCGCAGGGCCAGCGCAACCACGATCACGCGATCCTGCGGCCAACCTCGGGTCAATCGGTCATCATCGGGGCTGACGAAGCCGCCGAACTGCTGCCCAACCTCACAAGAGCAGTTGAACGCGCTCGGGCCGGCGCCCAAGACTGACTTCGCGCCAACGTTCCTGCAGCTAGAAGTCTCGCATCAGCGCGAGGCGTTCCCTTCATTGCCGCCGACGCCTCGCCTGCGCTGCCCTGCTCGACCCGCTGGATGAGCACCAATCCGATAATTATGAGTTCTCCGATCGCGGTCCGTCATTCCTCGATTCGACGCAGGTTGGAGGGCCACCCACACTGGCCGTTCCCTCCCCGGAAGTACACCAAGCCATTGGAGCCAATGCTCGACACCGTGAACGATCTATCGAGGGATGTAACCTCGCCGGTACTCGGGTCGGCGTACTCGTGCTGGCGGTGTACCCGATCGCCAGCCTTGAGCCTGAGGCTCTCCAGCGCGTCAGCGGTCCGCAAGGATAGGTAGTGGTCGATCCATGCGGAAGCAACGGACCGATGCATCTCCCGTCCCACTTGCGCGTGCCCAAGCTTGTCCAAGTACTCCAACTGCCGGTCCGTCGCGGGCAGTGGGTCCTCCGTGTAGAGCACTGGCCTCAGCCAGCACTCGATGATGGCCGTGAGGACGCCGCTCGGTTCGTTGTCGAAGGGACATCCGACAGCCGCGGCGATCCGAAGCTGCTCGGATGTGGCCGTACGAGTCGCTGCACGAAGTCGTCGAACCGGCTCGCGCCAATCCGGATGAGTCACAGACCCATCATGCCGGACGGGACCATCGCCTGGTTAGTACACCAGAACGCGACCGCTCTTGCCCGTCTGTGGAACGAACCATCCTGTGTTTGCAGCCAGGGCGGGGATCTTGAGTCTGCAGTAGGCCTCCGCTTCGGCCAACTGATTCGGGATGTCAACAATTCCTCGATCGCGGGCAGAAGTAGATGCTGCGCACTGCTGGCACCTACGGCTCCCAGGACCTCACGCCAAGGCGCTCGACAACGCGGGCAGGCCGACGCCGAGGATGGCTCCGGCGGCGATCCAGGGGCCGAACGCGAGGTGTGTGGTCCGGGTGGCGGTTGCCCACGTCAAGGCGAGAATGCATGCGAACAGCAGGGCTGCGAGCACCGCTGTCAGGGAGACAACGCCGATGGCCGCGCCGAGGATGGCGGCGAGTTTGACGTCGCCGAACCCGAGCGCGTTCGGGCTGGCGATGTGGAGAATGGCGAAGCCGATGAAACATCCCGCGCCGGCGATCACGGCATGCAAGAGGGGATCCGAGGGGTGTTCGGTGATCGCGAGCGCGATCAAGCAGACGGCAACCCAGATGGCGGTGGGTCCGAGGGTTAGGTTGGGGATGCGTTGGACGTCGAGGTCGACTGCCGAGATCCAACCGAGTGCTGCTGACAGTGGCAGCCACATGACGATGACCGTCGCCGGCTGGTCAGCGAGGGTGAACACCAGCCAACCCCAGGCGGCGCCGGTAGCCACGATCAACCACCATCGACTGGCCGGGGTCGCTCGTCCGGTCTCATCTGGACGGCGGTAACCGAGGGTGGCCAGCCGCCGGGTGAGGACCCAGCCCACCAGTAACCCGGCCAGGACGGCGGCGACGATGAACATCGGGTGTCTCCTTCCGCTGGTAAGTGTTCCTCATGTCACTGCAGGCGCCGGCTGCGGCCGACCCTGGCTGTGCCGTGTTACCTCGGGCTGCCGGGTCGCGGCAAGAGTGGGCGGCTTGGTGTCGGCGAGGTCGAGGGAGGCGGTGAGTCGTGCATGCAGGTCGGCTACCGGCTTGACGGAGCCAGCGTCCAGCTCGGCGAGGAGGCGGACGGCAAGTTCGACGTCGTGGCCGTTGTCGTGGGCGGCTTGCATGGCTGTTTCGAGGTCGGGCCAATCGGACTGCCTTGTGAGTCGCGGGTTGACCTGGTTGGCCAGTCGCCGCCACCTGGTCTGTGCGGCCGCGAACTGCATGCGTTGTCGCACATCGCTGGTGCCGGCGGTGGCGTCGGCTGCTGCCCGGGCAGGGTCCGTGTTCCACGCCTGCACGTGCGCCAGTAGCTGGCGGCGCAGGTCGGACTCGGGTATCCCAAGCCGGGTGGCGGTTGTCGCAGCGAGGTCGTCCCACCGGTCGGCGGGCAGTGCGGCGATGATCCGCGCGGCATCGTTCGCGGCGACCGGGATTGGCAGGTGAGCGACGCGTTCGTCGATCATCGTGTCGGCCATCGGGGTGGCCGCGTCCAACGCGTTGGTGAGCGTGGTGGTGCCGTGGTGGTGCAGCTGGTCTGCGGGGTCGGTGCCTTGGTCGAACCGCGCCCGCTGCGGGTTGATGCCGTGCGGGGTGAGTTGCCAGTAGTCGCGTTCGGCGGCGACGTGGCCGGCGAGGTCGGCGTCGGTGGCGATGACCACGTGGGGTTGTCCGGCGAGGATGGCTGCTTGCTGGCTGGTGAGCGAGGTTCCGAGGGGTGCGAGGCCGCTGTACCGGCCTTGGCTGCCGAGCGTGACGGCGATCGCGTCCATCGGGCCTTCGACGATCACGGGCGTGGTGCCGGGCACGAGGTGGCCGTAGAACTGGTCGCCCTTGCAGAACAGCGGAGTTTGGGCGGTGTTGAGGTACTTCGGTCCGGCTTTCGGGTCGTCGCCGCTGGCGGGGTTGCGGCGGGCCACGAAGCCGAGGATCTCGCCGTCCGGGTTGGTGATGGGGAAGGTGACGCGGTCGCGGAACTGGTCGATCAGCCGGCCGGTGGATGCGACGCGGGCGACGCCGGCGGCGATCATCTCGGTGTCGGTCACCCCTTGCTGGCGGAGGTGGTCGACCAAGTTGGTCCACCCTGCCGGGGCGTGTCCGGGTTGGACGAGCCGGTGCCCGGCCAGGTCGGCTCCGAACCGTTCGATCAGGTATTGCCGTGCCCAGGAGCCCGGGAGTCGGGCGGCGTAGAAGTTCTGGGTGAGCCGGTTGACCTGGACGAGCCGGTCACGGCTGGCAGGGCAGGTGCGCCACGCGTCGTCGCGTTCGATCATGCGTCGCACGTCCTCTGCAGTGGCCTCAGGTGGCCCCATGGACGCCCGGACGAGCCCCGCCATCCCCAGCCGGGCGTCGACGTCCCCGGCCAACCAGCCCAACTCCTCGGCATCGGACTCGGCGTGAATCCGGTCTCCGACCGCAACGGCGTAGTCGGGCTCGGGTGGGTCGAGTTCGGCGGGTTGCTCGATGGCGATCGCGGTGCGCTGTAGAAGGGTCAGGCACGGGTCGGGCTGGCCGGTGTCATCGTCGGGCAACCGGATGAGGCCGGACAGTCGCCAGCCGCGGGCCAGCGCATCGTCGACCTGGGCGACCAGCGCCGGCCACAGCGGGCTGTTGGTGATGCGCGCCGCCTGCTGGTCGCCGACGAGCGACGCCAGCTGGGAGGTCCACTCGCCGGGCTCGACACGCCCCTGGGCGGCGGCGTCTGGTTGGGGAAGGAGTTGGTGGATGCGCCACCACAACGCGGCGGCCGCGTAGTCGTCGGGCAGCGGCCCACGGTCGGCGGCGGTGCGGACGAGCCGGGCTGCGTCGTGGCCGTTGCGGGACAGTGCGGCGAGGTGTTCGGCGAGCTGGTGGGTGAACGGGTCGCGGTCGACAGCCTGGTCAAGGCGGGCGAGCAGCGGTCCCCATTCGGCCATGGCGGGTGCGAGGCCGTGGCGTAGCTGGGTGTCGAGGTGGCGCTGCCAGGTGTGGGCGGCCCGGGAGATCTGGGGTGGCCCGGTGGGGCGCGGGTCTGCGGGGTCGACCTGCATCGCGGCCCGCCACACCTCGATCGCGGCGAGCAGGTCGGCGTCGGGTTGGTGGTCGCCGATCCGCGTCCACGCCGGCGGAGCGGTCTGCTCAGACACCTGTTGGCGTACCTGGACGGTGAGTTCGGTGACCTGCCGGGACTGGCTGGTCAGCCACGCGCCAAAGGTGGTGTCCGCGGCGAGTGGGGTGGGGATGCCGGGCAGCCACGGCAGCGGTCCGGGGGTGGTGTTGCGCAGGCCGGTGTCGTCCAGCCGCCACGACAGGACGGCGGCCATGTCGTGGGCGCCGGCGATCGAACGTATGTCGAGGGTGTCGGTGAGCGAGGTAATCGGGTCGGCGCCGGTGGTGCCGAGCAGCAGCAGGTGGGTGTGCAGGGTCGGCCAGGCGGGCTGGTCGGTGATGCCGCGCAGCAGCGCTTCGGCGCGGGCTTCCAAGTCGGCGACCGCCGCCGTGCCGAGGTGGTGCGCGGCCGCCACCCCGAGCCCATCGAGATAGCGACTGGTGGCTTGGCCGAGCAGCAGCCGGGGGTCGGATTGTGCGCGCAGGAAGCTGCTGGCCGATGTTTGGGTCTGGTCACGGCGCAGGATCGTTTCGAGGATGTCGGTTGGGGTGGGCGGGTTGAGGCCTTCGGGTCTGGTCAGCACGCCGGCGTCGGGGTCGGGGACGACTTCGAGCCAGACGTGGTTGGCGTGTCGGCCGCGGGTCATCATCGTGTAGAACTGCTGCCGCGATTCGGCGCTGGTGCACACGCCGTGCATGGTGTCGACCGACACCCCTTGCGCAGAATGGATCGTGCACGCGTAGCCGAGTTCGGTCGCCGTGGTGATGTATTCGCGGGGCAGCCGGACCAGCCTGCCGCTGGAACGGTGTGCCGCCACCAGGGCGCCGTCGGCTGTGATGTCTCGGACGGTCCATAGGTCCCCGTTCTTCACCCAGTCGGTGCGCGAGATCCGCAACCGGCGGTCGTTGACGCGGGTGATGATCGTGTCCCCGACACTGGCCCGATTGCCGTCGGCGAGCAAGACCTCCCGCCGGTCCGCGATGCCGCCGCGGGCGAGTCGATCGGTGCGGGCGCGCTGGTTCAACTCGCCCACGAGTTCGCGGGTGGGGGCAAGCATGATCGACGACCGTCCGGCCGTGGTGTCGGCCTGCCACGCACCGAACGCGGCATCGGTCATGGTCGCCAGGTCACCGACGTGGACGCGGCCGGTGTCGAGGTAGAACCCCAGCCCGGACGCGTCGCCGTCCCGCAACGCCAACGAGGCCGCGGCCTCGCTCGGGTCGGTGAACCGCATGAGTTCGGTCAACACCGAGGCACCCTGGCTGGTTTGGATGTCGCGCAGCACCCCGCCGGCGCCGACTGCGGCGAGTTGCTGGTCGTCGCCGATCAGCCGGACGCCGGCGCCTTGTTCGACCGCCCAAGACACGACGGTGTCGAGGGTGAGGGTGTCGGCCATGCCGGCCTCGTCGATGATCACCAGACTGTTCGCCCGGACGTCGCCGGCCCAGTCGGGCAGCGCGTGGTGGGTGATGCCCCACGCCAGTTTCGCCAGCGTGTCGGTGGTGGCGTGGGTGTGTTCGCGCAGCTGGGCGGCCGCCGCAGCCGACGGCGCCAGCCCGATCACGGCGCGTCCGTCGGCCACCCACGCGTCAGTGAGCACCCGCATCGCGGTCGTCTTCCCGGCCCCGGCCGGCGCCAACGCCAGCTGCAACCGGGCGCTCGTTTGGGACATCTCCCGAACCAGCCCGGCCTGCCCCTGGTTCAGTGGCACCCCGTCGGCCGCGCTCGCCGACAGGGCGGCGGTGACGTGCCCGGCCGGCACCGGGGCGCCGTCGGCGCGTCCGGCCAACTCGACCAGGTGACGCTCGGCGGCGACCACCTCGGCGGAGGTGTAGAGGGTGGAACCGGCGACGGTGTAGACGCTGGAACCGTCCGTCCGACGCAGCGGTAGCGGCTCCCGTACGCCGGTTTCGGGGCGCGACAGCCGCACGCTGCGGTCCAGGGCGGCGTGCACCAGTCGGTCAACCGCGGCCGGCACCTGGTCGGGTTGCAGATCGGTGTAGCGGACCATCCGTTGCGCCTCGGCGCGCACATGGCAGTCCCGCCAGGTCGCCGCCCGGGTCGCCATCGTCGCCACGATCCGGTCGGCCGTCTGGTCGAACCACGCCCCATCCGGGTGCACGCTGGCGGTGTGGGCCGGGCTCGTCGCCTGCCGCAGCATTCGCGTCAACCCGCGCTCGCCGCCGAGCACCTCGACCGCCTGCCGGTGCCAAACCTCGCGCTGTTCGGCCAGAGATCGGGGCTCGTGTTTGGCGTCGCGGGTCTCCAGGGTGGCCTGCTGAGCGAGCCGGATCGACTCCACCGTCGACGGCGGACGATGATGCTCCCGCTGAAAACCGGCCACCAACTGCTGGTGGCGGGCCTCGATGTCGACCCGGCGAGACGACCAGCGCTCGTTCAACGCCACGGGGACACCGACGAGTTCACGCACAGGTCGTTTGCCGGCGTCCCGGACGGTTTGGGGGCGGTCGGCGAACGCGAACCCCTGCCGTTCCAGCAGCTTCATCAACGTGGTGTTGTAGGTCTCCGACACCGACACCATGCCCCGGTACAACACGCGCGCGTCGATCGACAACCACTTCCCCGAGCCTGCGCTGCGGACCTTGTTCGCCACCGCCACATGGGTGTGCAGGTCCGGATCACCAGCCCTCGTGTCACGATGCGTGAACGCCGCCGCGACCAAGCCCGACACGTCAACCTGCCGGACCCCGCGCGTGCCCTCACGGGCATACAACAGGTGCCGCTCGAAGTACTCCAGGGCAGCGCGGACGGCCTGCTGGTGCGCGATCTCAATACCAGCGGCGACCTTCGGATCGGCCACCGCCCACAACGCGCTGACACTCTTCGGCGGCGAGAACGTCACGTCGAAACCTGCCACCGTGGACGCCCCGGTCCGCGAGTAGCGGGCGACCGCACTCGCCAGTTCCCGCGGCCCTTCCGGTGGTCGGGCGAACTCGGCGGTGAACATCTCCCGCGCGACCTGCGTGCGGATCCGCGCCCTGTCGTCCACCGAAACCTCGGCGTCACGGCGCAGCCCGCGGCTCGTGTTCAACTCCCCGACGCGTCGGGCAACCTCGATCCGGAACGCTGACACCTCACCCCCAACCCGGAACGGCGCACCCAAACGCGTCGCCGCCGCGACCAGCTCGGCGGGGGCGCCCGGGCCGAGTTGGGCGACCAGTTCGGCACCGATCGGGTTGTGCCCGGCGCCGAACAGCGCCTGCATCTGTACCTGGGAGACCACCGAGCCGGCGAACCCGTCCCGGATGTCCGCGCAGCCCGAGCCGACCCAAACACCGGGGGTCTCACCCTTCTCGGAGTAGTAGGACGCCAACCCGGTGTAGCCGCGCTCGGTGGCGTCCTGCACCGCCACCTGACGAGTCAAATAGTCATAGCCGTTGCCCGCGCTCAACTTGTGCAACGACGCCGTCATACCCAAACCAAGCCACCACCGCCGGCGTCATGGACGCCCGACGGAGTCGGCTCAACTGGGCCGGTTGGTCAGTCGATGTCGCCGGGAACCATGTCCGCCAACTCGGCGATCACCACCGCCACATCGCGCCAGGATGTGGCCCGCATCGTCGGCGACGCGACCATCCGCCGCGCCCTGCGCAAAGCCTCCGCCAGCGCGTCCGGGTCGGAGGCCACCAACTCGATCGCAGCGTCCCGGGTCAGGATGCCGGTAACCCGCAGACGCTCCTCGGCCGCCCAATCAGCCGCTGCCGCGGCCGGTTTCGGGGTGGGTTTGGCGATTGTGACGGGGTCGGTTCGTCGGTCGCGCGCGGCCCGGCTCTTGCACCGCGACGAGCAGTACCGACGCGGCTGACCACGACCGGGCTGAGGTTCTACAGGTGTCCCGCAGACGGGGCAGACGCCCTGCACGGGTGCGGACACGTCGTCGTTCGTGGGGTGGTCCATAACCCAATTCTTAACGCGTTATTCCGGGAGTGCAAGAGGTGTGTCAGGTTTTGAGTGTCGCGTTGCCCCTCGAGGTGGTCCTGGGACTTCTCAGCAATCATCGGCGTCGTAATCGTCCACGTGGACGCGACGTCGGGCTTGGGTTGAGTGACAGCCAAGTCGAGTATGAACGGAGCACCGTGATGGCCAGCAACACCGACAAGATCGCCGCCCGAAAGGCGATCCAACAAGCCCACGCCGAGCGCGTCCGCCTGCGACGCGAACGCGAAACCCAACTCGAACAGCTCGCCGTCCAGGTTGGCGCATCCCTGGCCGCCGGACACCGCGCGCTGGCCGAAGCCGAAGCCGCTGCCGGGCACGCACTCAACCAGATGATCGAACAACACGGCCTCGGCGTCCGCGAAGTCCAGGAATGGTGCGCAGTCCAGCTGACGCCGCGCGAGATCGCGCGGCTGCGGCGCGCGGCGGAGGAGGTGGATGGCGAATCGGGAGAAGTTGCCTGACTCCAAGCAGCGCGCCTTGTGGTCGGACCCAATCTGATGGACCTGCAACTCGTCCGGACCGAACAGAACAAGTCAGGGTCATCTGTCTCGACCTGCTGAGGTTCGGGCGCGGTGACCTCGGCCCGAGCGCGAACGTTCCGTGATTGACTGGGGGTTACCCCACACAAGGAGACAAGGTATGACGGCGACGGTGCCCGCTCTGACTGAGATCCCGGAGGTCCCTCAGCCAGGGCGCGTGGTCGAGGTGCGCGGCTCCACATGGGCGGTCACCGACGTGCTGGAACAGGGCATCTCCCGTTCTCCTGCAGATGAAACCGTCGCCGGTCTACAGCACGTCGTGACGTTGCAGGCGCTGAGCGAGGACTCCGGCGACGAACTCCGGGTCATCTGGGAGCTCGAGGTCGGTCACACCCTCGCTCCGGACCAGGGGCTGCCGGAGCGTCTCAACCCCGACTTCTTCGACGAGCCGAACGAGTTGGGTGCGTTCGTGGATGCCGTGCGATGGGGCGCGGTGACATCCGCCGACGACAAAGCGTTCCAGGCGCCCTTTCGTTCCGGGGCGAACGTCGAGGCATACCAGCTCGAACCCCTGCGTCGTGCCCTGCAGGCGCCGCGGACAAACCTGCTGCTCGCCGATGACGTCGGCCTTGGCAAAACCATCGAGGCGGGCCTGGTCGTCCAGGAGTTGCTACTGCGTCACCGTGCCCGCAATGTCGTGATCCTGTGTCCGCCGAGTCTGTCACTGAAATGGCAGGACGAGATGCGCGACAAGTTCGGCCTCGACTTCGTCATTGTCAACAGTGAGCGCATGGCCGAGTTGCGCCGTACCCACGGCCTGAACGCGAACCCGTTCCGCTTGTTCCCTCGCGTCATCGTTTCGATGGCGTGGCTCCGCTCAGCGCGCGCGCAACGGCTGCTGCGCGACATCTATGCAGACGTGGACGATTCGGCGTCCGGACGCCGCTACGCCTTCGACATCCTGGTCGTCGATGAGGCCCACCATGTGGCCCCTTCGAGCCCCACGGTGGTTGGCCGTAACCGCGGGTATGCCGTTGACTCCCAGCGCACCATTTACACCCGCGAGTTGGCCAATCGCTGCGAGCACCGCTTGTTCCTCAGCGCGACCCCGCACAACGGCCACGCCGAGTCGTTCACGGCTTTGTTGGAGATGATCGACAACCGCCGCTTCAGTCGGGGGGCTGATCTGAACGAGCAGGCTCTCAAGGAGGTGACGGTCCGCCGGCTGAAGTCAGAGATCACGTCGAAGTCTTTCAAGACCCGCACCATCAAGCCGATCCCGTTCACCCCCTCGGACGCCGAGCAGGACGCCTTCGAGCAACTTGCCACGATCATCGCTCGCAGTAAGAAGGCGAATGGACGTGAGCAGGGCGGCGATCTGGTTGGCATGCTGTTGAAGAAGCGGTTCATGTCTTCACCGCTGTCATTCGGACGCACCCTTTCCGCCTACCTGGAGACCTTGAGCAACGGCGTCAGCACGCGCAACACCGCGGCGTCCATGTTCGACGATGACGACGAGGTGCTCCGCGAGACCGTGGGCAGCGAGCAGAGTGACGAAGAAGAAGGTCTGGAGCATCATCCGGAGTACATTGCGCTGCAGTTGCGCAAGGGCACGAACCCGCTCGTTGCGGCGTCGAGCAAAGACCTGAGTGAGCTCGTTGACTGGGGCCTGTCTCACGAGGCCCGGCCCGACTCGCGCCTGGAGGCTCTGCTCGGTTTCCTGGACGGGATCTGCCGTCCCGATGGCACCTGGCTGAACGAACGCGTGGTTGTGTTCACGGAGTACGCCGCCACCCTCGACTGGATCGTGGACGTCCTGACGGCCCGGGGCTACGGGCCACGACTGGCGGTGATCCAGGGGTCCACCGACCCCGAGGAGCGCGAGTTGATCCGGCAACGTTTTGTGGCCAACCCGCACGACGAGCCCGTCCGCGTCCTGGTTGCGACTGATTCGGCTGGTGAGGGCATCGACCTGCAGGCCCATTGCCACCGGCTGGTCAACTTCGACATACCGTTCAACCCGTCGCGGCTCGAGCAGCGCATCGGTCGCATCGACCGCTACGGCCAGACCCAGACCCCCGAGGTCTTCCACTTCGTGCCCGGCAAGGCCTCGACCACCTACGCCGCCGACATGGACTTCATGGCCCGGATCGCACGGAAGGTCGGCCAGGTCGCCGTCGACCTGGGTTCGGTAAACCAGGTGATCGACGCCGAGATCCAGCAGCACTTCTCTCCCAACCGGAGCCGCACCACGGTCGTCACCGACGAGGGTTCTGCAATCATCAACCGCACCCTGGCGGGCGGGCTGGAACTCAACCGGCAACTGAACGAGTTGTCTCGCACCTTCGAGGAAAAGAAGGTCGATCTGCACCTCACCCCGGCGAGCACCGAGCGGGTCGTCGCAACGGCCCTGCAGATCACCGACCAACCCCCGCTCGTCCTGGTCGGTGACGATCGCACGGACGCCCGCGTCCTCGAGGTTCCCCGGCTCAGCGCCCGTTGGCATAAGTCGCTGGAGGGCCTGGCAACCAAGCTCGACCCCACCAGACAGCGTCCCATCACGTTCGACCCGGAGGCCCTGATCGACCCTGAGGACGGCTCGACCCGCACTGACCTTGTTCATGTGCACCTGGGCCATCCACTCCTGCAACGCTCCGCACGGCTGCTGCGCAACGCCCTGATGACCGGACGCTCCGACGTCAACCGGGTCACTGCCGTCGTCCTCGATAACCTGGACGCCTCTTGCGTGGCCGCCGTCTCACGCCTCGTACTGGTTGGACGCGGCGGGCTGCGGCTCCACGAGGAGGTGTTCGTGACTGGCATCCGGTTGAGGGCGCAGGACCTCGCAGAGGAGAAGGTGCTGGTCGTGCTCGACCGGGCGCTGGACGCCGGCGCGCACCAGGTGCCGGACGCCGGTGTCCGCGCCTCTTTGGCCGATGCATGGAATGCCGAGGGTTCCCGGATGCGCGAACGTCTCACCGCCGCCATGGAACGCCGCGCCCAGACTCGGCAGGCCCGCGTCGAAGCCCTCCTGAAGTCACGCGAGGAGGCGGACGCCCAGCGGGCACGCGACATCTTCGCGGCTTTCCGGGTGAATCTGACCGACTCGATCCGGCGCCTCGAACGCGATGAGGAGGAGCAACTGTTGATGCTGTTCGGTGACGACCAGCGCGAACAGCGCCGCAAGGACCTGCGCGCCATGCGGGACCGTCTCGAGTCCCTGGACGACGAAGAGCGGCGCGAACTGGACGCCATCGCCGACCGGTACACCGACGTGAAGCCGTACGTATCGGCCGCGGCCGTGGTGTTCGCCATGACTCCCACCGACACAATAACCTGGGGGGCAGCCAGATGAGCCCGGTCAGGCCACGCCGGCGTCCGGTCCGTTCCGTCGCCGAGCAACACCGGCAGTGGCTGCAACTCGTCGAGACCGACGGTCCATTCCTGTCGATCCCCGTAATGAAGCGCGTCTACCCCCAAGGCATCGCACCGCTGGACGATCGCGTCCTCGGCCAATTGAAGGAGACCAAGGCACCGTTCGAGCAGGCGTGGGACGCCCTCGACCGGGAGGGCGAACCACAGCTGGCCGCGTACCGCACTGCCCGCGACGCGTGGGTCAACGTCGTCCTTCGCCGAGTGTTCGGTTGGGCCCAGCACTACGTGACGGACGCCCCGGTCGGGGTCGGCTCGCCCAACGGCCGGGTCGTTGCCGTCAGCACGGGCGCCTTCCGCCGGGCGGGAGCCACGGCTGCTCTGACCTGGGTGATCGACCCAGTCCGAAACCTGCATGATCTGCTCGACGACGGCTGGGCCACCAGCCCCATCGACCGTATGGAGCTAATGCTCCGATCCGCAGGTGTCCCGGTCGGGGTGGTGACGGACGGCCGTTGGTGGGCGATCGTGAGCGCGCCGGCGAAGACGATGGTCGCCTCCGGCATTGTCGACAGCCAGACCTGGGTTGAGGAGTCCGACACCCGAGACGCCTTCGCCGCTCTGCTTTCACCGATCCGGCTGGCCGGCGGAGCGGAGGCAGACCGGCTGCCGGCGATGTTCCGCGACTCCGTGGCGGCTGCAGAGGAGATCACCGAGTCGCTGGGCAGCCAGGTCCGCCGAGCGATCGAGCTGATCGTGCAGTCGTTCTCCGAGTCGGCCGAGGATGCCGGACGCCGCGGCGAACCGAACCCGCTGCCTGACGACGGCGACCAGATCTACTCTGCCGCGGTGACCGTGATGATGCGGGTTGTGTTCCTGCTGTTTGCCGAGGAACGCGACCTGCTGCCGCAGGGACAGCTATTTGACCAGGGTTACGGACTGACCGGGCAATTGGACGAGTTGCGCCGCCGCGCTGAGGCCGAATCGCCCGAGAGCCTGGACGCCACCTCGGCGGTCTGGCACCGTTTGCTCGCCACCTCGCGGGCGCTGTTCTACGGCGCGACCTTCGAGGACATGCGTCTACCCGCCTACGGCGGCTCCCTGTTCGACCCAACCCGCTTCCCGTTCCTCAGTGCTCGCGCCGACCGCGGCCCACTGGCGCTGGCGGTCAATGACCGGGTGATGATGCAAGTGCTGGACGCCGTTCAGATGGCCGATATCAAGGGGCAGGGGCGGCGGCCGATATCGTTCCGCGACATCGACGTCGAGCAGATCGGATACATCTACGAGGGCCTACTCGGCTACACCTGCGCCTTCGCCACCGAGACGATCGTCGGCCTGATCGGGAAGTCAGGCTCCGAACCCGAAATTCCGCTCGCCGTGCTCAACGACATCGCAGACAAGCACGCCGACGACAAGTCCATCGCCACCGCGATCCTGGCATGGGTGAAGGAACACCAACCTGGCGCCGTGCCAACGACCTCGTCGGCGCTCATCAAGGCGCTAAAGGCCAGCGACACCATCGAGGACGCCGACCTGGCCATCCGCGCCGTCACCCACGACACAGACCTGACCGCCGAGCTCAAGAGCTGGATCGGGATTATTCGCCGCGACCTGCGTAACCGACCCACGGTCGTCACCCAGGGCGGGCTCCTTGTCATCGAGACCCCCTCACGAAAGAACGCCGGGGCCCACTACACACCCCGCTCCCTCGCCGAAGAAGTCGTGTTCCACGCCCTCGAACCACTCGTCTACGCACCCGGCCCGTACCAGACGCCAAACCGCGAGGAGTGGCGGCTGAAGTCGCCCGAGGAGATCCTCGATCTCAAGGTCGCCGACATCGCCTGTGGCTCGGGCGCGTTCCTGGTTGCCGCCGCCCGCTACCTGGCCGCGCGTCTGGTCGAGGCGTGGGCAGCCACCGGCACGGGCATCGGCACGCCGAAACAACAGGAGACCGACGCGCTGCGCAAGGTGGTGGCCCAGTGCCTGTACGGTGCGGACATCAACCCGATGGCTATTGAGATGTGCAAGTTGTCACTGTGGCTGGTGTCGCTCGACCCCAAACAACCGTTCAGCTTCGTCGACGACAAGATGCTCGTCGGCAACTCCCTGCTCGGCATCACCGACCTGGCCCAACTCGAAGCCCTGCACATCGACCCCACCCGGGTGCCGCCAGAGGAGGCCCTGTTCGACGTCACCAGCGCCGGCTACGCCAGCACCGTCGACGTGCGGGGGACCGTCGCCAAGGCCGTCCGCATTCGGCACACGCTCGCCAGCGAGGTCGACGACAACGATCCTCAGCGCTCCGCCAAGGCGAAGAAGGTCCAGCTCGAGCGGCTTCGCAGAACCACCGACGAACTTCGCGACATCGCAGACGGTGTCATCGCGGCTGGACTCGGCCTCGGGGGCAAACCAGGCAAAGCCCTCGACGAGGCCTACGATAACCTCCGCCTGGCCGTCAACGACGCCTACCCCAGCCACGGCGACCAGAACCGCGCCAGGCTGGAAGCCATCCAAGACGTCGGCCTCACGCCCACAGTCCAGACTGACTACGAACGATGGATGCCGCTTCATTGGGCCATCGAACTGCCTGACATCTGCGTCAGGGATGGCTTCGATGCCGTGATCGGCAATCCTCCATTCTTAGTGGGGAAGAAGATTTCAGGGGCTATCGGCGTCGCGCACCGCGAGTACTTGGTGAACCAAATTGCCGATTCGAGAACCGGAAATTCGGACATGGTCGCATTCTTCGTCATTCGTGCAACTAGCCTTCTCCGACCTACTGGCTGCTTGGGGCTCGTTACCGCCAAGGTAATCAGCGAAGGTGACACGCGAGAGGTCGGTCTCGAGCAACTAGCTTTGCGGGGCTTCAGGATCCACCGGGCAGTCCGCAGCCGCGAATGGCCCTCGCGGGGCACTGTCGCAACGAGATACTCGATCGTGTGGGGCGGCTGGCGCGACCAACGGACAGCAGCCTTCTTAGACGATGTCGCAGTCAGGCACATCACCCCTTCTCTTGAACCGGCCAGCCGAGTTTCAGGCACCCCGATTAGGCTTCTTGAGAACAGGGGTGAATGCTTCAAAGGATTCGATTTCGGCGGCAAGGGCTTCCTTATGTCACAGGAGGAAGCTGAAGCAATGATCCTCGAGGATTGCCGGAATCGGGACGTCCTATTCACTTACTTGAACGGCCGCGACCTCAATTCCAGCCCACATCTAGCCTCGATCTTTCATTGGTGGTCTGATGATGGTCGGACCGTGGGTTGTCCGCTGGTCTGTTGTTGATTGTGGCATGTGGGTGTGATGGATCGCCGCGTGTCGTTCGCGGTGGGCGGGCTGTCC